>Ga0118677_10003578_pt1 | contig 29184 bp, 13 predicted proteins | sample AliMusrvi5mmetaG_FD_86154 | JGI IMG/M metagenome (GOLD analysis project Ga0118677, IMG submission 86154) | reverse complement strand
CGTGATGATTCAGTGTGCCATTGTCGAGTTGCACTCGGTTGTCGCGGCACCAGTCGGGATTTCTTTTAGCACTACGTCAAACAGCGGAGAAACAAGTCAGTCACAAGATTCAGGAAAAGAGTCTGATCGTCTTTCATACACAACCCGGTCAACGCTATTTAATTCTGCAAAAAGGAATGGAACCGACACTTAAACGAACTATTTATCAATCGATCCTGAATAATTCACCAAAATCTTTTTTTGAAGCAATGCTGGGAAAAAACCGCAATTTTTAAGTGAAAGTTCTCAAATTAAGATCAAAAAATTAGTTATATGAAAAAAATTATCTTTCTGATCCTTTTGCCGGCTTTAATGTTGGCATATGGAAAAATTAATCTTGAAGCACAGGAATCCTTCAGCTCCTATGAAATGGCTAAGCTTCATCCACTGGTTTATGACCGGCCTGCTCCGGATTTCTTTGAAGGAGCTTTGCTGGGAAACGGGGCAATGGGTGTGGTCGTCACGACACGTCCCGATGCAGTTGTTCTTTATTTCGGCCACAATAATGTTTGGGATATCCGCATTGCTGAAAATAACAGGGAAAAAATAGGAACATTTAAGGAGGTATTCAACCGGGTAAAAGCAATTCCGGATACGATATCTCTACTGACTAAAGATCCCTGGTATAACCAATACAGTAAAATGACGGCCGAAAACTACCGCAAAACCTATCCGCGTCCGTTCCCTTGTGGCTCCGTGCTTTTGGGTTTCGACCGCCGAAATGCTGAGATGATCGGTCATCGGCTTGATATTTCCAATGGTTTGTGCGAAGTCTATTTGCTGACCAAAGATCAGAAAAAAATAATCCTTCAAATATTTACAGATATGACTGTTGATCAGCTCTGGATGCGATTGGTCGATCAGCAAGGTAATCCGTGCGAAAATATTTTCGATCGTATCAGGCTGATGCCAGATCCATCAACTCCGGCTGAATTTCCAAAGACAAAAATTGAGGAGGCTATTTCAAAGGGGATTCTCTCTTTTCGACAGATTTTGCCCCATTCTGAGCCTGAAAAATATGACCCTGCAAATGGTCATCCAAAGGACAAGGCATTCCGTCTTCTTGTGAAACTGAATAATAATCTGGAAAAAAAATCAAGAATTAACTGGGACGGGAATGAAGAGAAGATGTCGCCACTTGAAGCAGGAATACAGAAAAAAGCCGGATTCGTCGGTTGTATTTCACTTCAGGAAGGTTTAAACAAGGATGTTGCATCTGACCAACCCTCAGCAGCGACCCCCCAATTATCTGATTTCAAAGCTTCGCTCGAAAAAGGTAATCAGCTTTGGAAGGAATATTGGAATAAATCAGGAGTACATCTGAAAGACCAGTTTTTAGAAAGGATGTGGTATCAGAATCTCTATTTTTTCAATTGTGCAAATAAGGATGGTGCCACAACACCGGGTCTGTTTGCGAATTGGAGTTACAATAACATTGGAACAGCCTGGCATGGAGATTATCACATGAATTACAATCTGCAGCAACCTTTTTGGCTGACCTTTTCCAGCAACCACCTCGAAAAAAACCTTCCCTATGTCAACCTGATCGAAAAGTTAATGTCGGTCAGTAAACGTTGGGCAAAAGAGTATTACCAGCTTCCTGGCGCCTATTTCCCCCACAGTGCATATCCCGTTGATATGACAATGAACGCTTATCCTGTCCCTACCTGGGGATGGGAAATTGCCGAAACCCCATGGGCTGTGCAAGGTTTATGGTGGCACTATCTTTATTCCGGCGATTTGGAGTTTCTTCGGAAACGGGCCTTTGAACCCATTAAAGCAGCCGTTGAATTTTTGGTCGCCTACATGAAACGGCCAGAAGCGAGCGGTCCGCAATGGAAGGACGACAAATTCCACATCTTCCCCACTGTCCCCCCTGAATTATACGGACTCAGACCAGGATTTAAGTACAATTACGATTGTAATGTAGACCTGTCGCTTACAAAATTTATTTTTAAAGCTTTCATACAGGCATCAGTCGCATTGAAAGAGGAAGCAAAAGAGAAAGTACTACTTGATGATGTGAAAATGATTTTGTCACACTTTCCCGAATACCCCACTGCCGTATCCAAAAAATATGGGAAGGTGCTCGTTTCGGTGCCCGAAGAACATGACCAGGTCGTTTACAATGTACCGAATGCTTTGTTTACAGTATTCCCTGGCGAAGATCATGGACTTGGCTCTGATCTTATAACCAGGGAAATATTAAAAAATACGTTTCTAAATCAGCAAAATGAAGGTGGTAATGACCTTGTATTTATAAATCTGCAGGCAGCAAGAATCGGTATGCTCGATTTGGAAAGGTTCAAACGACAGGTAAATTACAGCATGTTGCCTAACGGGACTACTTCAGACCGCGTAATGCAGGTTCATGGGCGCTACAGCGATTCGACTCCATATGATTACATGGATAAAATGGGGATCTGGTTCGAAAACTTCGCTTTGCCGGTTGTAGTCAACGAATGCTTAATTCAAAGTTACGACGGAACCATCCGGCTATTTCCCAACTGGCCTATGGATAAGGATGCCGAATTTTTCAACCTTAGGGCCGCAGGTGCATTTTTGGTAAGCGCCTCTCTGAAAAATGGAATGGTGAATAAATTACATGTCACATCTGAGATTGGTGGTATGTTGAAAATCGTCCTCCCATGGAAAACAGGAGGGACAATCACCCGGAAAGGTGCAAAAAAGCCAATTTCCTCAAATGTTATTGATATACAAACCGTTAAAGGAGAATCAATTTTATTTAAGCAGTAAAGAATATATTTTATAAAATAACGATGAGTAATACCTTATTGTGTCTTGTTTTTTTGTCACTAACATTGCAAATTAGTGGTATTAAACATGTTATTGCCCAAAAAAAATCGCGCGAAGAACTTAACTTCACATCTTTGTCTTATCAGCCCGTTGGCGATGCGATAATTAAAGAGAACGGTATCCGGTGGAACAATCGACCGCTCTATTGCGAAGAACGAAAAGCCGTCATCATGGCTGGAGAGCAACCTTTGTTATACAGTCAGCTCGGAAAACTTGTCTGGGCCGTTTCAGATGGGAAAACCACGATGTTTCTCCATCAGTTTGCTCAACGATTAATGAGTTACCGTCCGGGACAAATAGAATGGGCGTTTTCCGATCCTAAATTTCAAGGGACAAAAGTGATTCTCAGGGTCACTACTTTGCCAGGGTCCACAGGTTATGTAGCCCGCCTAAGTCTGGAAGGGGCGCAAAGCGGCTATTCGGCAGTCTGGTGTATTGTCCCTCCTTCATTGGAAAAAAAACGTTCTTATCACTTTCTGCAAAATGGCGCTGGTTTTAAGTTTGTACCCGATTCAATTGTCCCTTTTTCCAACATTGAAGGTAAATTTTCGCAAGATGTTGAGAAATGGGAAATAACGGATATAAAGAACCTTGATCCCACGCCTAAGGTGAACAACAATCTTACGGGATGGTACAACGAAGGTGCCGAATCTACCAATCCGGCCAATCAACTGACATTGAAAGAGACGCAACCGTTGTTATCCGAAGCATTGAATTCGATGGGCGTAATTGCCTGGATACCTATCAAGTTGGGCATTGCACAAACATTGGCTGTGGTTGGTGACGATAATGACAATATATTGATTAAACGTCAAAAGAGATTAGATGCCACCCTGATTGAAAATCCGGCAATGGCATTTGAAAAAGGAATTGTCCGTGCCGAATCTTTGGCCAAGCGGGTTGTCGTTAATACCCCGGATATCTATTTAAATGCAGCTGTTGGCGCATCAGTGGTTGCAGTCAATGGCCTTTTTGTTGATCCGTGTTTTGTGCATGGTGGTTCGGCCTGGCGGCAGCAACAACCTGGATGGCGCATGATGGGTGGCGCTACAGTTTATGGCTGGCACGATCAGGTTTACAGGGCCTTAAAATACTGGGATACGCAGATGATCAAAGAAGATAACGGTAAAACCGGACCGGCGCTTTCCATTACCGGATGCCAGCAGGAAGAAACCAAATCGCGCGTTTTTGGGAAAGGATTTATTGATTACCATCAAACATTGCATTATGAATTCCAGACCCAGTTTTTCGATGAAGCGGTGCGTGAATGGCGCGCTACAGCCGATCCCAGGTTCGAAAAATTACTGATGCCGTTGCTCGAACTTCACCTGGACCGTTGCCGGATTTGTTATGATCCCGATGGCGATGGCCTCTACGAAAGTTACATCAATACCTGGCCAACCGATTCGCAATGGTATAACGGAGGTGGAACAGTGGAACAATCCTGCTATATGTATTACGGTTTTCAGGCGTTAGCCGAAATGAAACGGAGAGCAGGTAATCAGGCACAGGCAATAAAATGCGAGGCAGAATGTGCAAAAATAAAGACAGCGTTAAATAAGATTTTGTGGCTTCCGCAAAAAGGGCAATTCGCTTCCTATATTGAACAAGGTGGATACAAACGGGTTCATTCCGATGCCTGGATCTACAGCGAACATCTCCCCATTGAAGCAGGATTAAGCACGCCCATGCAAGCCTGGCAGGCAATGTATTACACCGAATGGGCAATGGAACGGTTTAAATTTCCTTATGGAGGTGAAATGCGACAAACTTCCAACTGGGTTCCAGGACAGTGGTCAATCCGCGAACTTTTTCACGGGGACAACTTTGCAATAGCGCTTGGTTATTTCCTTAGTGGACAAGGTGAGGATGGCTGGCAGTTGTTAAGCGGTACGATGAAGGAATCGATGTTTGGCGACCTCTCCAAAAAATCGGGTTACAGCAGTGAAGCTTTTTTATTTAACCGAACGAATATCCCTTCTCCGGGAGGATTATCGCATCCTAACTGTGGCATCGATTTTAACGACATTACAACCATGTTCAGCCGCGCTGTTGTGGAAGGATTATTTGGCTATCAGCCCGATTATCCAAAAGGGAAAGTAATTTTTACGCCCGCTTTTCCAAGTGAATGGGATCATGCATCCATTTCATCTCCGGATTTTAATTTAAGTTACAAAGCTTCTGATAACCTGGATACGTATGAACTGACCTTGAAAAAGGCGGCGAAACTGCAACTTCGGCTTCCCATTCGGGCAAACCGGATAAACCGTCTCCTCGTGAATAGCAAGCCGTTTAAATATTCGATTGTCCCCTGGACCGGATATGGTCAACTGATGTTGGAGATTCCTTCGACACGAAAAGCCGTTGTTGAAATACAGATGGAAGGTCGGATGAAACAGGCCGATCCGGATGAGCTTATCAAGGAAGTTGGAGAGCAAATTGTACTGAGATCACACCAGGGAGACTTTTCGAAAATTGAAGATCCCCAAAAGATATTAAAGGATGTCAGGATTGTTGGTAAAAAGTTAAGTGCAACATGCGCAGACAATCCTGGGCACCATCTGTTTTTTGCTGAGGTAGGCGGCAATATTCCCTATTATCAGGTAGTGAAACTTCAGGTGAAAAATACAGCCCTGGAAAAAGCGACGGCAGATAAAATGCCCAAAGTGGCCCCACAAAACGGTCATTGGAAGACAATTGATTTGTCGCAGCAGTTTAATGGCGACATCCGGACTATTTATCAGCAGAAATACCTGACACCACGACCCAATACCGCTTCAGCACGGATTGGCTACGATGGTTGGTCGGCATGGACATTCCGTTGGTGGAAGTTCCCGGTTCCTGAAATCAAACTCGACGGTATCTCTAAACTTACCAATGCTGACGGATTGTTGGTAACTCCGCAAAATGTACGGTTCAAAGTTCTGTCAAACGACAAAAATATAGCCTTTACTTCATTGTGGGACAACTGGCCCAAATCGGTTAACATCCCAGTTAATCTTAAAGGTGATGAGGTTTGGTTGCTGGTTTGTGGTTCTACCAACCCCATGCAGCTGCGCATTGCCAATGCAGTAATCAGGTTTCGTTATGCAGATGGGAAAGAGGAGAAACTGGAGCTCAATCCCCCTTCCAATTTCTGGTCGCTTTGCCGTTTTGGTCAGACCGATTACAACTACCAGCGCGACGGTTTTTCGTTACCCAAAATTCCACCGGCTCAGGTTCCGCTGGGCGAAAACTGTCGCGCAATGGTATATGGCTGGAAACTGCGCCCCGGTTTGGAACTTAAATCGGTTATGCTCCAAACGCTCTCACAGGAGGTGGTCATTGGATTGATGGGTATTTCGGTATGGAATTCAAAATAAAATGGTAATCAAAATTCAAAACGCCAGATCAGTTATGATACAATACCTGCAATATTTTAAAAGGAAAGGATTCCTAACCGTTGTACTATTTCTGTTTTCAATATTTATTTCATTTGCCAGGATAAAGGAAAACCAAAAGGGTATGGAAGCCAGCTTTCAGTCACCGCCCGAATCAGCTAAAGCATGGACATGGTGGCACTGGATGAACGGGAATATTTCCAAAGAGGGGATCACTGCTGATCTGGAGGCGATGAAACGTGTTGGGATAGGAGGACTTTACAACTTCCATGTTGGACACCAGTTGCCGGTTAACGGACCGGTCGGTTTTATGAGCCCACAATGGTGGGCGCTCAGCAAATTTGCGGCACAGGAAGCTTACCGCCTGAACCTCCAGTTCGGATTCAACAACTGTCCCGGCTGGTCGGCCAGCGGAGGCCCCGATGTCAAAGTGGCGCAGTCGATGCAAAAACTGGTTTGGTCAGAAACCAGGATTTCTGGTCATCAAAAATACATTCAGGTACTACAAAGGCCTAAAATTGATTCACTCTACAATTATTACAAAGATATTGCTGTGCTGGCTTTTCAGGATAGCAAAGATTCGGTTATAGACAAAAAATCGATTTCAGATATTTCGCATAGGATGATTTCTTCCGGGAAACTCGAATGGGATGTCCCTCCCGGAAACTGGACGGTTATCCGTTTCGGCCATACTACTACCGGAAAAAAGAACGCCCCCGCACCTATTGGAGGCGAAGGGCTGGAGTGTGACAAAATGAGCAAAGAGGCTGTGGGAGCATTCTTCAAGAGCTACCCGGCAAAATATCTGGCCAATGCCAGTGAATTCAAAAATGGCATCCGAAATATCGAAATAGATAGTTATGAAGCCGGATTACAGGATTGGACCCCAAAGTTCAGAGAGGAGTTTCTACAAAGACGAGGATACGACCCATTGTTATGGTTGCCGGCATGGACTAAAAAAACCATTGAAAGCAAGGAATTAAGCGAACGGTTCAGGAATGACATGAAACGAACCATTGCTGAACTTTTCGATGAGAATTACTTCGGCTATTTTGCTGAACTTGTGCATCAATATCCGGGGCTGCAGCTTACCCTTGAACCTTATGACGGACCATTTAATCCCTTCGATGTCGCAGCCCGCGCCGATGTGCTGATGGGTGAATTCTGGCAAAAGCCTGCCACCTGGGGCTGGAACTGGACTGCTGATGTAGCTGCTGTGGCACATGTGTTGGAAAAAAACATTGTTTCTGCTGAAGCTTTGACCGGTTGGCCTCATGTCTCTAAATGGCAAAACGATCCCTATTCGTTAAAATCTTCAGCCGACAGGGCGTTTGCCATGGGTGTAAACCGCTTGGTACTTCATACTATTGCCCATCAACCCTGGGCCGACAACTTTCGTCCAGGGATGACCATGGCCTTTTGGGGCCAGCATTTTGGCCGAACGGAAACATGGTGGGAGCAATCGAAAGTATGGTTCGACTACCTCAGTCGCTGCCAGTACCTTTTACAACAAGGGGAGTTTGTTAGTGATATATTATGTCTGAATAAAAGTCTCACCAATCTTCCTGACGGTTATCGGGCTGATATCTGCAGCGAATTACAGCTCTTAAATCTGGTAAATGCCAAAAACGGGAAAATCGTCCTTCCTCATGGAAAAACATACCGGCTACTGGTCGTCTCAGATACGCTGCTTATGCCTGAAGTTGCCCGCAAAATCAAAGCATTGGCAGATGCCGGAGTGACTATCGTAGGCAAACATTTTGCCGCTTCTCCTTCGTTAACGGATTATCCGGCTTGCGACACAGAGGTAAAGGCAGTTTCAGATATGCTGTTGAAAGAATGGAAAATTACAGATAAACCTTTAGGACAATTGCTTGAAGAAATGTCGGTCTCCCCTGATTTTTTTGCTTCGGAAAAGGAAATTCTCTGGGTTCATCGGAAAATCGGGGAGTGTGAGGTTTATTTTGTTTCCAATCAGCTCGATAGTACAAGAATCATCGATTGTTCGTTCCGTGTTTCGGGCAAACAACCGGAGTTGTGGGATGCCGTATCCGGTAAAATTACTGCTTCCACTTCGTTCGAAGTACGAAACGGGCAGACTAGACTTCCGCTGAAACTAGACCCCAGCGGTTCTCTCTTTGTGGTATTCCGAAAACCAATCAGGGCAACCAACGGAACTACCACCGAAAACTGGCAAAATTATAGTCAGGTTCAGGAGCTGAAAGCGGCGTGGACCGTCCATTTCGATCCCAAATGGGGCGGACCTGAAACTGTTTCGTTTCCAACCTTGACAGATTGGACCCAAAGCGATAACAATGGCATTAAATATTATTCAGGAACAGCCACTTATGAGACTGAGTTTGATTTAAAGGAAGTTGCTGCTTCATTATTCCTTGATCTGGGGAAAGTTAAAAACTTAGCAGAAGTGACGCTAAATGGTGTTTCTCTGGGTGTTCTTTGGAAACCTCCTTTTATTGCTAATATCTCAAAAGCTGCCAAACCAGGGAAAAATGAACTGGTGATTAAAGTGACTAACCTGTGGACCAACCGGTTAATTGGTGATGAACAAGAACCCGCCGATGTAAAATGGGACACGAAGATTGCAGGGCTCAGTTCAGTGAAAAATGCGATGGCCGGATATAAACTGATGGAGCTTCCCACCTGGCTTACAGACGGGAAGCCAAGACCATCGACAGGTCGTTACACCTTTACCACCTTTAACTACTTTAAAAAGGATTCGCCGTTACAGGAATCGGGGCTGATCGGACCGGTGAGGCTGCTTATAGTTCAATGATCTTAAAATATCAATCTTTGAAATAATTACCAATGAGAAAATTAATTATCGTATTGGCATTTGCTCTTTTTTGCTTTGCGGCTAAGTCTCAGATTCAGGTTATAAACCTGAGAACCGAACACCTGACCAACCCGGTCGGGATCGATCTGCAAAAGCCAACATTTAGTTGGATGCTGAGCAGTATGACAAGGAATGTGATGCAGAAAGCCTATGAAATCAGGGTGGATCAAAATGCCTCAATGAAAGGCACTATGATATGGGAATCTGGTAAAGTTGTTTCTGACCAATCGCTTAATGTTCCTTATGCTGGGACAGCTTTGCGCTCAGGAAATAAATATTTCTGGCAGGTCCGTGTTTGGGACAACCTCGGGAAACCTTCAAAATGGAGTGAAGTTGCTTATTGGCAGATGGCATTGCTTCATGCATCTGATTGGAAAGCCAAATGGATCGAACCGGGTTACGTGGAAGATACCGTGAACCGGGTAAGTCCTTTGTTGCGGAAATCATTCAAGCTTAACAAGGAAATCAAATCGGCTACTGCATATATTACTTCGCACGGAATGTACGAGGCCAATATTAACGGAAACCGGGTTGGGAACGACTACCTGACTCCCGGCTGGACCAGCTATAAAACACGTTTGCAGTATCAGGTTTATGATGTGACTTCTCAGTTAAAAAATGGTAACAATGCCATTGGTGTAACCCTCGGAAGTGGTTGGTACCGCAGTTACCTCACCTGGTACGTGAAGAAGAACCTTTACGGGAAAACCGTTGGATTGTTATTCCAGCTGGAGGTTACTTATACCGATGGCAGCAAAGAAATCATTGCTTCTGACGGAAGCTGGAAATCCTCAACCGGAACCATCCGGTCAGCCGAAATCTATTTTGGCGAAACCATCGACGCCAATAAGGGAAAAGAGGGTTGGTTATTGTCTGATTATAATGATCAAAACTGGACCGGGGTAAAAGTTGCTGATTACAAATTGGATAACCTGATTTCCACCTACAACGAACCTATCCGGAAACAGGAAGCGCTGATGCCCGTAAAAATAATCACGACACCCAAAGGCGAGAAAGTAATTGATTTTGGCCAGAACATGGTGGGTTGGGAAAAGGTCAGGCTGCAAGGCCGGAAAGGCGATACGATTAAGATATATCACGCGGAAGTATTGGATAAAGAGGGCAATTTTTACACCGAAAACCTGCGGGCAGCAAAAGCTTTAAGTACATACATCCTGAAGGGCGACGAAACGGAACTCTTCGAACCTCATTTCACGTTTTATGGTTTCAGGTTCATTAAAGTTGAAGGAATTAAAGGTGATTTGATTCCAGGAAACTTCAGTGCCATTGTGTTACATTCTGATTTGGCACAGACCGGAAAATTTGCCACTTCCAATTCACTGATTAATCAGTTACAGCATAATATTCAATGGGGACAAAAGGGTAATTTCCTCGATATTCCGACCGACTGTCCGCAGCGCGACGAGCGGCTGGGCTGGACAGGCGATGCCCATGCCTTTTTCCGTACAGCTACCTTTAACCGTGGCGTTGAGAATTTTTTTGTCAAATGGCTAAAGGACATGGCAACCGACCAACATGCCGATGGCCGCGTTCCATATGTAATTCCTGATGTGCTGGCTGATGCTGAAAGCGGATCAAGCGGATGGTCCGATGCATCTACCATCATCCCATGGCAGATGTATATGGCTTACGGCGACAAGAGGGTGCTCGAAAACCAATACGCGAGCATGAAAGCCTGGGTCGGTTTCATGAAAAACAACAGCAGGGACAATCTCTGGAGTGCCGGTTTTCATTTTGGCGACTGGCTCTTCTATCGTCCGGATGACGACCGTTTTGGTATCGCTGCCGTAACCGACAAAGCGTTGATTACCCAATGCTTTTATGCCCATTCAACCCAGATGCTGATTAACGCAGCCAAAGTATTGGGCAAGGAGGCCGATGTGGAGGAATATACCGAACTGCTGAACAAAATTAAGGACGCATTCAATAAAGAGTTTGTAACTGCAAACGGACGATTAGTGTCAAGTACTCAAACTGCTTATGTGTTGTCGCTCTATTTCGACATGCTGCCCGAATCGTTGCGGAAAAGAACAGCTGAACGATTGGTGGAAAATATCGCTACTTACGAAAACCACCTCACTACAGGTTTTTTGGGAACGCCTTATATCTGTCATGTGCTTACCCGCTACGGATACGACGATGTAGCCTACAAACTCCTTTTGCAGGAGACCTATCCTTCATGGCTTTATCCTGTAAAAGCTGGGGCAACAACCATCTGGGAACGTTGGGATGGACAGAAAACCGATGGAACATTCCAGACCACCAACATGAACTCTTTCAACCATTATGCCTACGGAGCCATTGGCGACTGGCTTTACCGCGTGGCTGCCGGATTGCAGGAAGCCGCTCCAGGATACAGGGAGATTATGGTGAAACCTCACCTGGGTGGCGGTTTTACCCATATCGAAGCTGAATTGATGACCCCTTACGGCAAGGCCGCTTCGGCCTGGAAAATTGAAAACGGCCAACTATCCATGAAGGTTACAATTCCTGCAAACAGTATGGCAACCATCTATCTTCCTGCAAAATCAGCCGACCAGATTATGGAGAGCGGCAAAGTACTTTCCGCAATAAAAGAGATAACCGTTTCCGGAAAAGAAGAGGGGTATATTGTAGTGAAAGTTGGGTCAGGAGATTATACTTTTGTGATAAGTAATTTTTGATTTAAATTAATTCGATAATGAGACAAATAAAATTCATTCTGTTTATATTGCTGATGTCAGGAATCGCTTTTGGGCAGACAGCAAAAAACAGTAAAGCATTTCAGAATTTTCCAAAAGGAGCCGATCCGGCGGAGGTGGGAACAAAAGTTTCAGAACGCTTTCTGCAACGGCCCCATTCGAGTACCGGTTTTTGGTACACCGAAGAGCAAATCAAAAAAGGCAGTCTGTTCAATTATCCGGTTGGTTACATTGTCTATCCCGATGTTTGCGTCTGGTACGGGGCGCTTTCATTCTCCAAATTGTCGAAAAATACCGATTTGACCAATCGCCTGATTAAGAAGACCGAACTTCTTTTAGATGTGGAAGCTTCGCTGGTTCCGAAAGCCAATCACGTGGATAATAATGTATTTGGTATTGTTCCATTGGAAGTTTATTTACAAAACAACGACAAGCCATTTTACGATTTGGGCATCCGAATGGCCGATGAGCAGTTTAAAGTTTTGAGTGATGTGGAATATGCCAAACTCACTCCTGACGAAAAGACCTGGTATAGCATGGGCCTGAGCTGGAACACCCGTTTCTGGATCGACGACATGTACATGATTACCATGATTCAAACGCAGGCTTACCGGGCAACAAAAGATCCCAAATACATGAACCGGGCGGCCAAAGAGATGGTCGACTACCTTGATAAATTACAGACCGACAATGGTTTGTTTCATCACGCATCTGATGTACCTATTTACTGGGGTCGTGGCAATGGCTGGATGGCTGCCGGAATGGCCGAATTACTGCGCGACATGCCCGAAACCAATTGCTACAAGAAAAGGATATTGGAAGGCTACAAAAAAATGATGGCAACCCTACTGAAATATCAGGATAAAGATGGGATGTGGCATCAGATTGTTGACGATACCAGCGCCTGGAATGAAACCTCCTGCACAGGGATGTTCACTTTTGCCTTTATCTCCGGGGTGAAAAACGGTTGGCTTGATGCGAAAACATACGCCCCGGCAGCCCGAAAAGGCTGGATCGCCCTCTGTTCCTATATCAATGCCGATGGCGATGTAACCGATATTTGCGAAGGCACCAACAAAAAGAACGATTACCAATATTATCTGGATCGTGCCAAACGCACCGGCGATTTGCACGGACAGGCGCCGATACTTTGGTGTGCATCGGCCTTTTTGCGCGAATAGTTTGATAAATGTTTCTGGTTAAATAAAACCATTTTTCTACTCACACTTTTTTCCTGCGAGAAATTTAAACAGTCTTTAATAGTCTCAGAATTTCATAAAATAACCAATGAAAACAATTGTTCCAATATTCTTATCCGTTTTTCTATTGATTGCAGGCATTCACACAAAGGCTGGTGCGCAAACATCTGGAACTAAGTTGGCCTGGTTTCAGGATGCTAAGTTCGGACTGTTTATTCACTGGGGTGTGTACTCAAAACTTGCGGGAGAATGGAAGGGTAAAAGTGGTTACAATGAATTTGTAATGTTAGGGGCAAAAATTCCGATTGTGGAATATGAGCAAGTGGCCAAAACGCTAAATCCGGTTGATTTCAATGCCGAAGTATGGGTGCTTGCCGCCAAAAATGCAGGGATGAAATACCTGATTATCACCTCCAAACACCATGAAGGTTTTGCCATGTTCAACTCGCCAAGTAGCCCGTATAATATCGTAAATTTTACACCCTTCAAACGCGATCCTGTAAAAGAGCTGTCTGATGCGTGCAAAAAGCATGACCTGAAATTTGGTGTCTATTACTCTTTGGGTCGCGATTGGCACGACCCCGATGTGGCAACCAATTGGCCAACCAAGGGGGGACGAAGCAATACCTGGGATTTTCCGGACGAAGATGCCAAGGATTTTTCGAAGTATTTTGAGCGGAAGGTGAAACCACAAGTAAAAGAATTGATTACGCAATATCATCCGGCTATTCTTTGGTTCGATACGCCGGAGTTGATCGGTAAAGAACAAAGTCGCGAACTGAAAGCGTTGATTGTAAAATTAGATCCAAAATGCATTGTCAATGAGCGTATTGGAAATCGGTTTGGCGATTATGATATATTGGAGCAAAAAGGTGGTGATAAAATAATTCCCGGTTGTTGGGAGACCTGTATAACCATGTCGAAAAACTGGGGATATATAAAAGCAGATACCACTTTTAAATCATCCGAAAAATTGATTGGATTGCTGGTCGATGCAGTGAGCAAAGGCGGCAATTTGTTACTCAATGTTGGGCCAACAGCCGAAGGAATGATTCGACCACAAAGCCTGAGTCGTATGGCTGAAATTGGCAAATGGTTAGCGGTAAACGGTGAAGCCGTTTACGGAACTAAACCATGGAAAGTGTTTGGCGAAAATGCAGATTCGGCAGCCTACAAAACCCAGCATGGATTTAAAGCTGAAGAAAAAGATGCCGTGTATGACGGAACACCCAAAGATGTGGTTCAGGATATCCGGTTTACAACCAAGGGGGATTATTTGTACGTTATTGCCCGCAGCTGGCGACAAAAAGAGGTGTTGGTTAAATCTCTGTCAACAAATGAGTATCCCATTAAATCAATTAAATTGTTGGGTTGTAAAAGCAGGGTTAAATGGAAACAAACGGCTCTGGTGGCCACAATAGAGATACCCATACAGGCTGTTAGTGAAATACCTGTTTATGTTTTTAAGGTGAAATTTGCCAAATAAAGTGAATAAAATGCGATTGTTTTTTTTTGTCATTACCTTCATTTGTATTTCTATCCATTCTGAAGGTAAATGGAAATCCAACCTCCCGGCTGGTCGGGAATGGAATTCTTATGATGACTCTTATTTAATCAAAATCAGAGATAGCTATGATCAGCGAAGGGCTTGGGCTTTCGAACAACTGCGTTCAAAACCGCTGGTCAGGGAGGCCGTCATTCCTCCCATTTTTCCTGATGGTTCAAACTTTTCACGAGGTTACAGCTATTCGCTCGTCGACTTCGCGTTTAAATGTTTCTGGCTCAACGAACAGATTGATGCCGCCAATGACGCGTTGCTGGAGAACGCCAACTATTACATTGGTTATCCGACGGCCTACAAAGACAAAGACAGCTTTTACTGGGCAGCCGATGAGCTTTGCCGAATCCTCGATTTTTTTGGAAGCAAAGGGTCGATTCGCGCAGGATTGGTGACCCGGGAAACCGAAGATCGTATTTTCCTGATGATGTGGCAATACTCGAAAATGCAATCCAAAGTGGCCAGGGCAGAATACAAAATAAGCAAAACATGGTATGTCGAAGAGTCTGAAAATCATCATATCCAACGATTCTATGCGGCATGGCATTTCGCCAGGTTTTTGAAAGAGAATTCACTTTATAAGGATCTCAGATATGACGATGGATTCACTGCTGCCGAACATTTTGCCGCATGGAACGACTACATCAAACAATGGATTCGGGAACGGGCCAGAAAGGGACTTTTCATCGAAATGGCCAACGATGGTTACGGTCTGGAAACCCTCAAAGGTGTTTATAACTTTTATGATTTTGCTGATGATCCGCAGTTAAGACAACTCTCCGGAAACCTGCTCGATCTGTATTGGGCAGCCTGGGCCCAGGAGCAGTTAAGCGGAGTGAGAGGTGGCGCCAAAAGCCGTATTTATCCCGATGGCAGCTATCGGGGCAGAACGGCATTTTGGAAAATGGCCTGGTACTATCTGGGAATTAATGAAATGACTAAGCCGGAAGGTAATCTTTTAACTTTGGTTACCAGCAGCTACCGGATGCCGCTCGTGGTGATGAACATCGCCCTTGATGCAAAAGGGCGCGGGGAATATGAAATTATTCAACGCAATCCGGGGCTGGCCGAAGACGGATTTTATACGCCCAGGCCCAGCTACCATTTACTCGAGAACGGGGGGCTGATTCGCTATAGCTATTGCACCCCAAATTTCATCATGGGTTCTTTGGCGTGCGAGGCCCGGCGATACGAAGATTGGGCAATGATCAGCAGTCAGAATCGCTGGATGGGAATCACTTATAATGGGAATCCGGATGCCCGGATTTTCCCTTTGTGCAAAACCGGAGAGGACAACAGGGCTTACAATCAGATGTGGTCAGTACAGAAAAAAGGGACACTGATCATTCAGAAACTAAAAAATCAGCTTCACAGCCGGGGTGCAGGAGAGATGCAAGTGTGGATCAGCAAAGAAGTATTATCGTCGCCAGTTGAAATGAAGGGTTGGGTATTTGTCGATTGCGGAGAAAGTTTCACCGCAATAAAACCTGTTAATGGCGGATATAAATGGCTGAACGGAAAAGACGGCAAGTGGATGGTTTGTAAAGATCAGTACACACCCATTATTGTTGAGGTGGTTCCAAAATCGGCATACCCTTCGATGTCAGCGTTTCAGGAAAAAATCATTGCAAACAACTATTCGTTTCAGAACAAAATACTTCATTACAAGTCGCAGGATGGAAATTCATTGACTTTGCCAACTGACTACGTTGGACTTCCAGCGATCAACGGGAAAGAGGTAAATCTGGCTCCTGACCTGGTTTGGGATAGCCCCTTTATTACTTCAACATTCAACAGTGGGATCGTGAAAATACAAAAGGGTGACAGAACCTTGAATCTGGATTTCCGTGAAAATTCACAGGCGAACAAAATACCTTTGGATACTGCGGGTAAAGTGCAAGAGAACCTGGTGTCTTCAATCAAGACAATTCTGCTGGATGCAACACAGGCAAAGGGTGGAGAAATTATCCGGACTGATCGGGAAGCTGCGGCAGTGTTGTTTCCTGCAGTATCGCAGGTCAACGATAAAATTACCTGGACGATTGCCGGATCTTTCCCGCCTGGACTTTGGCAGGTAGATCTTGATTTCTATCAGCCGGAAAGCCCTTTTTCTCCCAATCAACTCCTCTGTTTTGAAGGAGAGGATGGGGAAAAGTTGGCTACCGTGGATCTCTATTATTCAGGATTTACTAAGGGAACTTACACCCGGAGTATCGGTCTCTACAGCAGTAAGTCGGTTTCTGCAATAGCATTGGTGAAAAATGCACAGCGAAATATCAATACAGTAGCAGTCAGATCTATCCGGATTTTGCCAGCTACTCCTGCGTCATTAGAGAAGTTGCAGTCTGTTTACCAGCTTCCTGTGAGTGGACAGCATGTGGTACTTCCATTTTCGTTACAATCAGGTGTTTATATTGTTAATTCGCCGAACCCGGTTGCATTAAACTGGATTTCGCCTGAAGGAAATGCTTTTGCTACTCCACTCAGCAATGAGGTACGGGTTTTTATCGGACAGAATACACAACCATCCGTGATTTCCGGCGGACCGGTGGCTTTTATTCAACTGACGCATTATCCAACAAAAGTTTGTCCCGATATGACCAGTGCCGGTAACTTGCCGCTAACTGTGGTTGTCGATTCAACAAAAACCGAAACACGGACGTTAAAACTCATTGGGTATCGAGGTAAAGAGATGCCAAAAATAGAATTGTTCCCAGCAGGAAAATCAATGGCTGTAGTAACCAGTTGGGACGATGGACAAGCAATGGATATGCAGGTGATGGAATGTCTGAACCAATTTGGTATGAAGGGAACTTTTTATATGAACCGGGGATCAGCAATGAACACCCGGCTGGAGGAACTGGAAGCAAAAGGGATGGAAATTGGTTCGCACTCGTGGAGTCATCCTCCTTTTTACAATTCGTCGCCCGACCGCTGTTTCGCCGAAACCGTTGAAATGCGTCGTTATCTGGAAAAAATTCTTGGACATCCGGTAATTTCCTTTGCCTATCCATTTGTTTATCAGCCAGCTTATGATGCCGGTGGCGATTATGTGCTGCGTTCGTTGCGTCAGGCCGGATATTGGTCGGGTCGCACAACTACCACAGGCGATAACCGGATCGATTCCATTCCGAACCCACTGGCCATGCGCCCGAATTTTCATTTCAAAGTGGGTGCGGCTAAAACCAAAGAAAAATTTGAGGATCTGATCAAAAAACCAGGATCAATTTTATACATTTGGGGACACAGCTACGAATTGGCTGGCGATGGAGCGAAGATTTTGGAAGAGGTTCTTGCTTCGGTGGCTAACCGCCCGGAAGTTTGGTATGCAACTTTGGGTGAGCTGATGACCTGGCAATTCATACGAAAACACTTGCATATAGAACAGACTTCCATAAAAGGAAGTGGAAAGTCCTTTATTCTGAAAATGCCCTGGCTGCATCCATGGTTAAGGAAAGTCCCTGTGTGCCTGACAATGCCACTTGGTGTGACCCAGGTGTTGTGGCAGGGACGAAAGATTCCGGTAGTGGACCATCAGGTACAACTATCATGGTAATGTGAAGTTTATTTTTACAATACGAATTATATCAATACATTAAAAATGATCGAATTAAAATCCATTTTAACAAAATACATTCTTGTACTCCTTCTTTTGTACCCTTCAATTTCATTACAGGCACAGGACTGGAAAAACACCCGTTCTCTCCGATACCAACCACAGGGTGAGGATTTTGTCATTACAAGTGGGAACCTGAAGTTTAACCGTGCACTTTACGGAACCAATACCGAATTTCGTGTGGAAGCGGGCGATTTGCCCGAATTTGCTTTGTACCTGCCCGGCATGGGTGGCAATTTAAAGCTTGCCCTGGTTCGCGGCGAAAAAGCCATTTGGCTGACCGAAGCCAAACACATTGAAGCACGCTATCGCCCCGGCTCAATGATTTATAACATTACTGATCCTCTTTTGGGGCAGGGCAGATTTCACCTTACCGTATTGCCCATGAATGATGAAGAAGGGGTGATCATCAAAGCCGAATTTCAGGATTTGGATAAAGGTGTGAAGCTATTGGCTGTTTATGGCGGCGCTTCCAACGAAGTTTTCAGACGTGCCGGTGAACGGAATGTGGATGCTGACGACTGTTTTTTCCTGAAAACCAATAATTGCATAGGCAATGAGTACAGCATTCAGAATAACAGTTTCTCGTTAAAGTTTGGCGTTAATTCTGTCATCCCCATAGGAGCCCATCTTGTCGATAAAATTCCAACACAAGGCCGCGTGATTCTTGGCACCTTTCCCAGTCAATCCAAATTAATGCTTAAAGATGCTAATTCGGCATCTTCGCCCCTCACATTAATGAACAGTGCCGACGAAGCAAAACTTCCGGTGATGTGCGCTCAGATTGATTTGAAACAAAATCAAACACTCTGGTTTTCGCTCCATAATCCACAAAAGCGACAGATTTTGAAAGAAGATGAGCTAATTCCGATGTTTGCCACTGCCGAAAAAGCACGTACTGAACTGTCCTCACGATTGGTGATTCATACACCGGATCCCTTTCTGAATGCTATTGGCGGAGCCTTGAGCGTGGCAGGCGATGCGATATGGCAAGATCCTTCTTATCTGCATGGTGCAATCTCGTGGCGGGTGCGCATCCCTGGCTGGCGGGCATCCTATGTCGCTGATATATTGGGTTGGAACGACCGTGCCAAAACCCATTTTTCGGCGTATGCCAAATCGCAGTTAACGGCTCCGCTATCAGGTCCTGTTGAAAGGGACACCGCCTTCAACCTGGGACGGATTGTAAAAAGAATTGGAAATGCCATGTATAGCAGTGGATATGTTTGTCCGGATCCCAATAGCCCCAAATTGGGAGGATTGAGTCTTTATGACATGAATTTGGTTTATATCGATGGTTTGTTGCGCCATTTTTACTGGACGGGCGATCTGAGCTATCTCAAAGAAATGTGGCCAACCATCGAACGCCATCTGGCATGGGAGAAACGCACTTTTGATGCCGATGGCGACGGGTTGTACGACGCTTTTGCCTGTATCTGGGCCAGCGACGCACTGTATTACAATGGCGGCGGGGTTACTCACTCGTCAGCCTACAACTATTTTGCAAATAAATGCGCGGCTCAACTGGCTTCATTCATTGGTAAAAATGCAGTCCCGTATCAGCAGGAAGCCGACAAAATCCTCAAAGCAATCAACGCCAGACTATGGATCAAAAACCTTGGCCGCTATGCTGAATTTGTGGATGCAATGGGTTTAAAAAAATTACACACTTCAGCTGCATTGTGGACCGTTTACCACTCCATCGACTCCGGAATTGCCGATCAGTTTCAGGAATATCAAACCCTGCGGTATGTTGACAATGAAATACCGCACATCCCATTCAAGGTAAAAGGGATGGAGGATGAGAATTTCCATGTGGTTGCCACCACCAACTGGATGCCTTATTACTGGTCGATAAACAATGTGGCACCGGCAGAACAAATGCACGCAGCTCTGGCATATTGGCAGGGTGGACGCAATGAAGAGGCATATCGTTTGCTGAAATCGGTGGTGATGGATAACCAGTTTTGTGGTAGTAGTCCCGGGAACTTCTCCATGATGTCGGTTTATAATGCTGCCGGACATATCGAAAGTTACCGTGATTTTGCCGATGTAATTGGTATTGCCTCCCGCGCTTTGGTCGAAGGGTTGATCGGCATTCAGCCCGATGCCATTGACGGCAAAATGGTGATCAGGCCCGGACTGCCTCAAAAATGGAATTTTGCCTCATTTCAATTGCCGTATGTGAATTTCAAATATAAATATACGACGCAAAAAAGCACCTATTCCATTGTCCAAAAACGACCGGACTTGGTTAAAATAATACTTCAGATTCCGGCTAAAACTGACCATATCGGATTAGTGACGGTGAATGGAAATGCAGCGAAATACACTGTTTTAAGCGAAAATGTAGGCTGCCCAATGGTTGAAATTGAACTTCCGGCGAAAGCTGAAAATAAGCTGAGCATTGCCTGGGAGGGGAAAAGTATCAATTCAACCCCTGTTGAGATCAGCACTACGCCGAACGAAAAGGAATTTGTTCATTTGAATGCACCCATTTTGGAACTGAACGACCCGCAAGGCATTGTAGTAGAAAAGAAAATTGAAGGGGCTCATTTGCAACTGAGTGTGAACGGAGAACTGGGTGCCCGAACCCTTTTTGCCAAGGTAAAACAAGGCGAAATGAGCTGGTGGCAACCGATTCATATCACGTTAAAATCGGCCATTGAGATAATTTCAGGTGATGCTGAAGACGGGAAAAACCTGAATTTATATGTAAGAAACAACTTCGGAAAAACTGTCTCGGGCGTGTTGATGGCAGCAAGGAATACCGGAAATGTATTTTCGATGGCATTGACCATTAAGGCAAACTCCAGTTCGAATCCAATTGCCATTTCTGCCAATTATGCAGTGGCTGGAACCAATGCCGTTGAATTTAAAACAGATAACGGACAGGTTTACGCACAAAAGTTGGTCAACTGGAGCCTGCCTTTAAGTGCGAAGGCCGCGTTTGAACAGGTAAATATCAGCACTGTTTTCAACGATAAGGTGGCGCAAATCTTTGCAAAAAATAAATATTTGTCGCCTCGTTCGCCTTACAATACGCTGCAAATTCCTTCACAGGGTATGGGCGAATGGTGTGGTCCTTTACGAATGGTGGCTTTGTCGGATAGTGGATTGCGGGCAGCGGCCAATAATGATGTATTCACAACACCATTTGGGCTCAGCTTTGCAACCCCCAATGCAATCAAAAAACCTAATATCGCCTTTACCTCCTTGTGGGATAATTACCCCGACACCATTTCGATTCGTTTAGATGGGAAAGCCAGTCATGCCTATTTGCTGATGGCCGGCTCCACCAACCACATGCAAAGTCACATTGAAAATGGCGTGGTAACAGTGAAATACACAGATGGCAGCCAAAGTGTGTTGAGCCTTGTAAATCCTGAAACCTGGGCGCCGATTGAGCGCGACTTTTTCACCGACGAATTTTCGTACAAAATGAAGAAATCCCGGCCTTACCGGGTGCTCCTTAAAACCGGACAAGTTACACGTAACCTTGAAAAACTGATCGTCGGTGAAGCCTTGGATGCCAGGCTAATAGATGGCGGTGGCGCTATAATTCTGGATTTGCCATTGGATAAATCGAAAGAATTGAAGAAATTAACCTTGACCACAGAAGCAAACGAAGTGGTTATTGGAATGATGGCAGTAACTCTCGATAGAAATTAAACTTTTCTTAAAAAAATGAAAAACACACAAGTTATCTTTATTTATCTTTTTCTCACATTAACCTGCTTTCCAAACTTTCTTTTTGCCCAACCGGCAAAAAATTACACAGCAGAGAATGGGGCTATTGTTGGTAAAAACATAGGCCGTTACAACAACCGGCCTCTTTACATCAATAATACCAACGCCTTTGTCCTTGCAGGTGATCAGCCTATTGCCAGGCTGGCTAAAGATCAGAACCTTTATGGTACGTTTATGCTTGCTATCGATAGAGGAGGCAAAGCCAAATGGCTTCAGTTTTGTGATCAGATAACCTCCTTCTATCGCCCAGGAAGAATGAAATGGACAATCTCTGACAAAGATTATTCCGGTTTGACGATTACCCTAGATATTGTACCAATGGCAGCTTCAACCGGGATGGCCATCCGTATCAGCGCAGACGGGGTACAAAAAGGGGATAAGCTGATCTGGACTTTTGGTGGAGCAGAGTGGAGAAAAGGAAAAAATCTTTCGTGGAAGCTCGATGTGATGGGCCAGCCGGAACTGCTTACATGGGGATTTGTCCCTGAAGAGAGTAAAAATAATACTGTTGAATGTTCAGATCAGATTTCCATGTTATGTTTGTTGGATAGTACGAGGAATAACAAACTTTTTATCGTGACAGGGATTTGTAGCTCAGCCAATAAAGCAAATTCCGGAGAAGCCTCTGCCTGGACCAATCCCGAAGCTTTCATACAATCGAAACCTAATCAATTTCCCATTTTAAAGGGAACAATTGACCTACAGAAAGGGAAACCAATCTTTTGGTGTTTTGAGGCACAAGGCAAAACCGTAAATCCTCCCTCAACGCCGGTTCAGGATCCTGAAAAAGCATTTGCTGAAGGCTCAAAACGGACTGAATCATTTCAAAACCGGCTGAAAATCAATACACCTGATCCATATCTTAATGCAGTAGCCCAGGCTTCAGTGGCAGCCGTTGACGGGACCTGGTATCCACCGGTTTTTGTCCATGGCGCATTACAATGGAATACCCGCTTTCCTGGTTGGCGCACAATATTTGGGGGAACCATGTACGGGTGGCACGACAGGGTCAGAGATGAGGCTAAATTCTATACCGATTTTCAGATCAAAGTGTCTGACAAAAAAGAGGCAAAAGCCGATCCTGCAACATTGCTAACAGAACAACATCACGATTCAAGGTACTACGGGGTTGGGCGCATCAATAAAGATCAGAATTTTTATGATATGCAGACTCAGTTCTTCGATCAGATTATCGAAGAATACCGCTGGACCTCTGATCCCCAACTGGTAAAATTTTTCCGTGAAGCATTGGAACTACATTTGAAATGGATTCAAGAGTGCTTTGATCCTGATGGCGACGGTGTTTATGAAAGTTACATCAATGTCTGGCCTACCGATTCGCAATGGTATAATGGCGGCGGCACGGCCGAAGAAACCTCCTATGCATACCGTGGTCACCTCGCTGCCAGGGATATGGCCCGAAATGCCGGAGATACAAAAGGCGAAAAGTACCATAACCAAATGCTGGCGAAGATCAAAAAAGGTTTTTTTGAGAAATTGTGGATCAATTCCAAAGGTCACTCAGGTGCTTACCGCGAGCAGGGTGGTCATGAACGTTTGCACGAAAATCCGTGGTTATATAGCATCTTTTTGCCGATTGATGCCGGTTTAACCTCCTCTCGACAGGCAATCGAATCGGTGTATTATTCCGAATGGGCTTTGCAAAATGATCAGGTTCCTGGTGGTGGCCGACAAGTGTGGACTTCAAACTGGGTTCCGGCGATTTGGTCAATCCGAGAATTGTGGCCTGGTGACAATTATCATCTGGCGCTTAGTTATTTTCAGTCTGGTCTGCCGGAAGATGGATATGATATCATGCGGGGAACTTTTTTGCGTACAGCATACAATCACCGTTCACCCGGAAATCTTGGAGGCGTGCAGGGTGGAATCGACTTTGGTGATTGTGTCCATACTTTTGCAAGGACTTTGGTTTCGGGCTTGTTTGGGTACAACCCGGACTACCCTAACGGGAAGGTCACGATATCGCCTCAGTTTCCTGTCAAATGGAACAATGCCTCCATTGAACTACCCGACGTGAAAATTGCTTTTGATCGGAAAGATACTAAAATCAATTACTCGTTTGAATTAGCTCATTCTGCCAATCTTGAACTTCTCTTACCTGTTCAATGTAAAGATATTAAGTCGGTAAGCGTCAATGGAAAATCGGTGCTATGGAAATTAATGGCTGGTGTTGGCAGAAGTATTTTGCAGATTGATTATGCTCAGGCTACAAAGGTGAAAGTTTTCATCGAAACCGTGAATCCAATCCCTTATTATCCACCGGTTAAGGTAGAAGGGAACATCGGGGAGAAGCTCAGCTTAACTGCTGAGGATGCCCGCATCCTCACTTTTGAAGACCCCCAGGGTGTCCTTGACCATGCAAAAATTGAGAAGGATGGCCTTACGGCTATTCTCAGAAATAACAAGGGTTTCCATACGGTAATTGCAGAAGTGATGAATGGTAAAGCTCCTCAATTGAGGGTGTTCCGTATCAGGGTGAAAGATCCTGAAGGGGAGAGTCGGATGGCACAACGTTTTATTCAAAAAATTCCCGCTAATGCGGTTTGGGAGAACGTGGATATCCATCAGCAATTGAATGGTGATATCCGGACCATCTACCATCAGCAATATCTTTCTCCGCGTCCCAATACCGTCTCGGTCCGGCTTGGTTCAGATGGGTACTCGCCCTGGACGTTTCCTCACTGGAAAAGCAAAACGCCAGAAATAACCCTGAATCAGGTTAATAAAATGACAGATGATAAAAAAAGGTTAATCACCCCACAGAAGGTTCCTTTTGCAAGGTTTGGCGAAATGAAGAATATCGCCTTCACTTCATTATGGGATAACTTCCCCAAAAAGATTAATTTTCAGGTCAATAAAACTGGTGAGGCGATCTATTTCCTGGTCTGCGGTTCTACAAATATAATGCAGTGCAATATTCCCAATGCGATCATCCGCCTGAGTTATGCCGATGGGAAGACAGACTCACTGGAATTGGTACCTCCTGTAAATTACTGGAATTTAAGTCCGATCGATTCTCAGGCTACTGCACCGGGTCAGGGTAGTCGTACCTATTACTTTTCCGATTTTGACAAGTTCTGTATGCCGGCCAAATTCCCTGAGACGGTCCAGCTGGGAGAGAACTGCACTGCAATGGTACTGAATCTAAGGATGTATAAAAATTCAGCGCTGAAAAGCATATCCCTTGAGACCTTATCACAGGAGGTCGTTGTCGGATTAATGGGAATTTCAGTTATGAGTTCAAAATAGAGTAAATTTGCATTATTAATTTAATTCATTACTGATGAAAATGAAACCTGCTCTATTGCTCTTGCCGATAATTAGTACATTAGGTTGTTTTGCACAGGTAAAACCCAATATCATCTTTTTTTTGGTTGACGATATGGGTTGGCAGGAGACTTCAGTCCCATTCTGGACAGAAAAAACGATGCTGAATCAGCGTTATCATACCCCAAATATGGAGACATTGGCATCGCAGGGTATGAAATTTACTCAGGCTTATGCCTGTCCACTTTGCTCCCCGACTCGTGTCAGCCTGATGACCGGCTTAAATGCCGCACACCATCATGTTACCAACTGGACGCTACGAAAAAATATATCTCCAGATCTTCCCCATAAAGAACTCAATCTCCCGAAATGGAGCATCAACGGGTTAAGTCCGGTTGCCGGAATTGAAGGGACTTACTATGTCAAAACTTTACCCATGTTTTTAAAGGAGGCTGGATATACAACGATTCATATCGGCAAAGCCCATTGGGGAGCAAAAGGTACTCCCGGAGAAGAACCGCTAAACCTTGGTTTTGATGTAAATATTGCGGGACATGCTGCAGGTGGTCCAGGCTCCTACTACGGAAAGTACAATTTCAGCGCCGAGTGGCGGCACGAAGACAGGATTTGGGATGTTCCCGGACTTGAAAAATACCATGGTCAGGATATCAATCTAACTGAGGCATTAACGCTTGAGGCAAAAGAGAATATGGTGAAAGCAGTGCAGAAGGGAAAACCTTTCTACCTGTATATGGCTCATTATGCCATCCATGCCCCCTGGGAAAAAGATGAACGCTTTTATCAGAAATACAAAGATGCCGGTTTAACCGATTTTGAAGCGACTTATGCTTCAATGATCGAAAGCATGGACAAATCGCTGGGCGATATTCTGGCAAAAGTAAAAGAGCTTGGTATTGAAAAAAACACCATTATCATTTTCATGTCCGATAACGGATCACCTTCGCAATGCCCTCAGAACCTCCCATTGAGAGGCTGTAAAATCAGCCCGTACGAAGGGGGAATCCGCGATCCAATGATCGTAAAATGGCCCGGCGTAACTAAAGAGGGTTCAGTATGCAATGAATCGTTGATCATCGAAGATTTTTTCCCTTCGATTCTCGAAATGGCTGGTGTAAGAAGATATAGCCAAATTGGAGGGAAAATTGACGGTAAGAGTTTTGTTTCTTTGCTTAAGGGTAAAAAGGGAATCTTCAAAAACAGACAATTTTTCTGGCATTTCCCCCATAATTACAGCTTTGAACCCTATAGCGTAATTCGACAAAACGATTGGAAACTGATTTACTGGTATAAAGAAAGCAAACTGGAATTGTACAATATTGCGATTGATATTTCAGAAACCAAAAATTTGGCAAACGATTATCCTGCGTTAACCAAAGACTTGGCAGTAAAACTGGGAAAATATCTTTGAAAAGTTAATGCAGGCCGGCCGTCGTTCAAGGTTAGCAGTAAACCATGTTTTTGGCCGGATGAAAGTCCTCAGCTACCAAAATAATAAGTTTAATGATTGAGTATCATCTTAAATTTGAAAACTAATTGTAACCATCACCTTAAAATTTAATTTTATGTATCTGGAAGAAATTGGTCAGTCGATGACTCTGGAGTTAAAAAACATAGCACTTCTTCGGTTTGACCAAACTGAGAGCTGGTCAAATATCAACAGTCCTTTTTCCAGAATGTACCTGGTAACAGAGGGAGAGGGGCAATTGGCAATTGGCCATGAAATAATCAGGCTTGAAGCGGGTTACCTATACCTTATACCCAGTTTTACTACCTGTAATTACCGTTTTAACAAAGAACTTTCGCACATCTATATACACTTCAATCTCTCAACTGGCAACGGAATCAATATTTACAACCTCTTCTCGATATACAACAAAGTAAAGGCGGATGATTTTGATGTGCATTTGTTTAACCGACTACTGATGTTACTGCCGGAAATGGAACTTCCGCACCACGACCCAAAGGTTTATCAGACAAAATCGTGGATGATTAAAAAACCAAATTACCAATGCCTGAGCCAGTACCTTGAAGCCCAGGGAATAATCCGCCAGCTTTTTACCCGCTTTATTAATAATGAAAGTGAAAATAACCTGAGCGGTTTTTTGATCTACAGAATCCAGCCTATGTTATTTTATATTCAAAATAACCTGAATAATGATATTTCCATGGAAGAACTCGCAGCATTGGCAAATCTTTCAAAAGACCATTTTACCAGGATTTTTAAATCAATTATTGGTATTGCACCATGTGAATTCATTATCAGGAAACGCATTGAAACGGCCCAATTTCTCTTGTTGACAACCGATTTAACCCAGTTGCAGATCATTGAAAAGACTAATTTTAAAAGTGTCTCCTATTTTTGCAGGATCTTTAAAAAGTATACCAATTATTCCCCGGTTGAATACAGAAAACAACGAATTCATCCGGTTTGATAATATAAATGTCAAATTCATTGTGCGATTTAGCCGAAGGGACTGTTCTATAACCATTTGGCCTGTTTATTCCGTATGCTGACCAGAGTAAATCAGAAATTTGCTGAAGGGACAATTCGGTACTGCTGAAAGAACGTTGTGACTGCCTGTTTTGCAGCGCTTCCATCAGAGACATTCCCCCTGTTTTTTGAACAGGAGGCAAAGTTACCGTTTCGAGGACCTGAGCAAATCCTTCGCCGATATTCCAGATCAATAAAAAAGCAAATAATAAAAAAAAGGTTCTTAGTTCCATAGTGAATTATTTTTAGTTGATATTTGTAATTTATCCTTCCCTATCAAGTATTTGAATCGTGAAATGAAACCTTTTAATAAACAAATTTAGTCAATCGAATTAATGTTATCAAAAGTCCGAAAAGAGATACAGTCGATAATTACACTCAAAATGAAAATGATTTTTAAGTGGTGTGGTAATCTCAATAAAAATGCAGATCATTATCTGATTGAAATCGTTTTCTATATATTTTAAGGAATTCTCTTGGCAATGAAGCTGATGGCAATAAGAAGAGGTATTTTGAATCATTTTAATCTGAATGAACCAGTGGCAGTTGCCTGCCAAAATGAAGTGCTTGTATTTTAGTATCGATAGCTAATTGCAGGTGGAATGTCTGCCGCAATTGAAAAATTTATTGATATAAATAATTACTTTTGTTTCCAACTAATTAAAGCTATTCAATCTTGAAGTTATTTCCTGATGATCCGGAATTGGTGCAAAAGCTTCAAAAGGGTGACACGGATGCTTTTGATCTTGTATATAAGAAATATGCAGGTAAACTCTATGGCTTTTCATTAAAATACCTCAAATCGACCTCAGCGACAGAGGAGTTGGTTCAATCGGTTTTCCTCAAGATCTGGGAAAATCATAAATCCCTCAAAAAAGAGTCCTCCTTCAAATCCTACCTCTTTACCATCGCCTATAATGAAATATGCAATATCTTCAAACAAAGAACTCATCTTCAGAAATATATCAGCGAACAAATGATCGCAAACCCCCAGAGTTCGAGTGAGACTGATGATCTGATTAATTATAATTCAACCAAAGAGCAGATTGATCTTATAATTGCAAAACTCCCCGATAAACAAAAGATAATTTTCCTTAAAAGTCGGCAAGAGGGAAAATCAAACAAGGAAATTGCCGAAGAGTTGGAGCTTTCATCCGGAACAGTTGATAACTATATCTCTGAATCTTTAAAATTTATCCGCAAAAATTTAAATGACAGGAATTTTTCGGCGCTGCTACTTTTTTCGTTGTTTCTGACATGATAAGCCTTTTTTAGATAACAATAAGAATGCTGTCATTCGTAGCAAAGTAAAGATTCTTTGATTTACCCCTTTAAAGTAGTGATAATTAAACATAAAGGCCAAATCCTTATTAACTTTTCCCCTTTAAAAGTAATGCCTGAAGTCATCATGATTTGGCCCATTTTCAACTTCACAAGATTGATTTTAAAACCCTTCTTTAAAAGAATAG
>Ga0118677_10003577_pt1 | contig 29190 bp, 22 predicted proteins | sample AliMusrvi5mmetaG_FD_86154 | JGI IMG/M metagenome (GOLD analysis project Ga0118677, IMG submission 86154) | reverse complement strand
GCTCGCGCGTCCTCATCCTCACGACGTTCGACCTCGACGAGTACGTGTACGAGGGGTTCCGGGCGGGCGCCAGCGGCTTCTTGCTCAAGCGCACGCCGGCCGCCGATCTGGTCGCCGGCATCCGCATCGTCGCCGCCGGCGATGGCATGATCGCGCCGTCGATCACGACGCGGCTCATCGCCGGCTTCCGCGAGAAGGACGGGCGCCCGGGCATGCTGCGCGATCCCGCGGCCCTCGACGAGCTCACCGAGCGCGAGCATGAGGTGTTCATCCTCGTGGCGCGCGGCATGACCAACGGTGAGATCGCGGCGCACCTCTTCCTCAGCGAGGGCACCGTGAAGACGCACGTGAAGCGGATCTTCTCCAAGCTCGCGATCCACGACCGCACGCAGGCCGTGATCCTGGCCTACGAAGTCGGCCTCGTGCGGCCGGGCGAGGCCGCAGCGGAGTAGGCTTCGGGCGGCCACCGCTGTACCCCTGCGGGGGTACGGCGGCGGCCCTCAGAATCCCTCCGCCAGCCGACCGCAGGTTGCCGCTGCGGGGTGACGACGCCGCCGCTCGGCGCGACTAGGCTTCACCTGTACCTTGCGGAAGTCCAGGTGGAGGTGTCCAGATGAAGCAGTCGCTGCTCGGCCGGTTCTTCGGGGTCGTGGCGCGTCCGCGCACCTGGACGAGCCTTCTCTTCAACATGCTCGCCTTCCCGCTCGGGCTCTTCTACTTCGTCTTCTTCGTCACGGGGCTGTCGGTCGGCCTCGGCCTCGTGATCATCTGGGTCGGCATCCCGATCCTGCTTCTCGTGGTCGGCGCCTGGTGGCTGTTCGCCGCCTTCGAGCGCCTCCAGGCGGAGTACCTACTCGGTGCGGACGTGGCCGGTAGCCCGCGCCCTTGGGAGGACGTCGAGGGCATCTGGGGCAGGATCAAGGCGCACTTCGGCAGCGCGTCGACCTGGAAAGACCTGCTGTATCTGCTCGCCAAGCTGGGCTTCGGGATCGTCTCCTTCACGGTCATGGTGACGCTCGCCGCCGTCGAGGCATGGCTGGTCGCGCTGCCCATCGCCCACTTCGTCAATGTCCACCTGATCACGTGGGGCAACGGCAGCGGCTGGACGCCGCCGCTCTGGCTGGCGCTTCTCGGCGTGCCCTGCGCCGTCCTCTGGGTGTTCGTGAGTCTGCACGTGCTCAACGGCTGGAGCTGGATCTGCGCGCGCTGGGCCGAGCTGCTGCTGCGCGACCGGCCGGCGGTGCGGGCGCCGGCGGCGCTTGTCCAGCCGGCGCCGCTTGTCTCGACTTCGCCGCAGCCCGAGGTGGCTCCGGCGCCGCTCGTGTCCACCGCCCCGCGGCCGCCGGCGGCTCCGCCCGTTCCGCCGGCGCCCCCGGCGCCGCTCGCTCCGCCAATGCCTTCGCCGGCCACTGCTGCACGGTCCGGCGCGCACGTCGACAAACCCGACTCGTCGTCAGACTGACGACCGTCCCGGAGGGACCACAATGACCACTCTACGCACATCGACGATCCTGCGGCCGATCTTGGCGCTCGTGCTCGGCACATTCGCTCTGGTGCTGACAGGGACGCTCGTCGCCGGCCCCGCGCGGGCCGCCGCGGCCCCGGTCGGCGTGACCGCAACGCCGCTCATCCAGCCCGTCGAGACGAAGGGCACGATCGTCCAGTTCGGCAACGACGTCGTGGTACCGGTCGGCCAGCGGGTCGACTCGGTCCTCGCCGCCGGCGGCGACGTCACCATCGACGGCTCCGTCAAGGACACGGTCATAGCCTTCGGCGGCGACGTCCTCGTGCGCGGGACCGTCGACCAGAGCGTCGTTGCGTTCGGCGGCGACGTGCACCTAGCGCCGACCGCCAGGGTCGGGGGCGGCATGTCCTCGACGGACAAGTCGGTCGTGTTGTTCGGCGGCGCGCTCACCCGCGAGGCCGGCGCGCAAGTCAACGGGCAGGTCCAGCGCTACGACAACGCCAACTGGTCGGGGTCGATCCCGTGGGGCGCGAGCCACATCGTCAATCAGCCGCTGTGGTGGGGCTTCAGCCTCATCGGCTGGCTGGTGCAGACGGCGATCTGCCTCATCCTCGGCCTCGTCGCGGCGGCGCTCATGCCGAAGCAGATGCGCGCCGTCCAGCGGCACCTCTCTCTCAAGCCGGCGGCCTCACTCGGTTGGGGCGCGCTCACCTTCTTCCTCATCGTCCCGGCGATCCTCGTCGTCCTCGTCATCAGCATCGTGGGTCTGCTGCTCGTGCTGCCCTACGTGGTCGTGGTCGCCCTCTTCTACTTCTTCGTGGTGACGTCGGTGGGTGCGTTCATCGCGCTGCGCGTCCTGGCGGGCACGAAGCAGAACGACAATCTCATGCTCGCCGTGACGCTCGGCGTGGTCGCGACGACGATCGTCGCGCGGGTGCCCGTCGTCGGCGGACTGGTCGAGCTGGTCATGGCGGTGTTCGGCACCGGCGCCGCGGTGATGGCCTTCGCCGAATGGCGGCGGGCCAGGAAGCCGGCGCCGGAGCCGGCTCCGGCTGCTGTCCTTGCGTCGGAAGCGACCGCCACGCCGGCTCTCGCGGTCGAGGCGACCGAGATCGCGGCACCAGGAATGACAACGGCCGAGACCATGGCGCAGCCGGACGCGGCGGCCGAGATCGCCACCTCTTCGGCGGACACTCCGCCGCCGACCGAGGACCCGGCGCCGGCAGACCCGCCGACCGGCGAGGCCCCGCCACCCACGACGTGACGGCCGGCGCGTAGCAGATTTGCACCGGTGGCATAAGAGACTGAGAATCGTGGCGGGCCGCGCCTGAGAGCGCGGCTCGCCACAGGCCGTTTCCAGTTGCGGCCTGGACCGAAAGGGACCACGTGACAGAGAGCACTGAGATGAACGCACTTTCCGGACCCGCCGCCGTTGAGGCCGCGTGTCAGCCGGGTAGCGCCACGGACGTCGCCGACGCGGTCGTTCAGGCGCGCGGGATCACGCGCGAGTATGGACAGGGCGATGCCTGCGTGTACGCCCTCGCAGGCATCGACATCGACCTCGGGCGCGGCGCCTACACGGCCATCATGGGACCTTCGGGCTCGGGCAAGTCCACGCTGATGCACATCCTCGCCGGCCTCGACCGCCCGACGGCCGGCAACGTGTGGGTCGACGGCGCCGAGATCACGTCGCTCAAGGAGCGCGCCCTCACGCAGCTCAGGCGCGACAAGATCGGCTTCATCTTCCAGACCTTCAACCTCCTGCCGACGCTCAATGCGGAGGAGAACATCATGCTGCCGCTCACCATCGCCGGCCGCAAGGGCGACGACGGCTGGGTCAAGCAGCTCATCGCCACCGTGGGGCTCGGCGACCGCCTCGACCACAAGCCGTCGGAGCTCTCGGGCGGGCAGCAGCAGCGCGTCGCCGTCGCCCGCGCGCTCGCTTCGCGCCCGGCGGTCCTTTTCGCCGACGAGCCGACCGGCAACCTCGACTCCCGCACCGGGGAAGAGGTCCTCGATCTGCTGCGGCACTCGTGCGACGATCTGGGGCAGACCATCGTGATGGTCACCCACGACGCGCACGCCGCCACCTACGCGGACCGCATCGTCTTCCTCAAGGACGGCAAGATCGCCCACGACTGTGGCCGGCTCGGCCGTGACGACGTGTACGACGTGATCAAGTCGCTGGAGGACGTTTCGTGATCCGGATCGCCTGGCGGAGCCTCACGGCTCACAAATTGCGCACGATCCTGACGACCCTGGCCATCCTGCTGGGCGTCGCCATGATCAGTGGCACCTACGTGCTGACCGACCAGATCGACAAGGGCTTCCAGCAGATCTTCTCGGACGCCTACAAGGGCACCGACGTGACGGTGACACGGGCGCAGTCGTTCTCGGGCTCGCAGATGTCGAGCGCGTCGGAAGGCCTGCCCGAGACGCTCGTGGCGCAGGTGAGGCAGGTCCAGGGTGTCTCCGTCGCCGTGGGGTACGTGACGGGGAGCGGCGCCGTGGCCGTCAACGGAAAGGTGGTGGGCACCGGAGGCTCGCCGACGCTCTTCTTCTCGTACAGCCCCGACCAGGCCAAGCTCCAGGCCAACACCTACGTCCAGGGCGGCCCGCCTTCGCGAGACGGCGAGGTGGCCATCATCCAGAAACTGGCGAAAGACTCGAAGCTCGGCGTCGGTTCCAAGCTGCAGGTGATCACGCCGGCCGGGGCGCAGACGGTCACGGTGTCCGGCGTGTTCACGTTCGCTGCGCAGTCGTCGCTGGGCGGCTCGATCATCATCGACACCACGCTCGCGGATGCGCAGCGCTGGTTCGCCATGCGGGGCCGGGTGTCGGAGATCGACGTGAAGGCCGTGGCCGGCGTGTCGCCAGACACGCTCGCCGGCCGCGTCCGCGCGGTGGTCCCGCCCGGCGCTGAGGTGAAGACGGGGGCGCAGGCCGCCGCGGACCAGACCAAGCAGCTCAGCGACGCCATCGGCACCTTCCTGAAGCCGGCGCTGCTTTCGTTCGGCGGTATCGCCGTGCTCGTCGGGGCATTCATCATCTTCAACGCGTTCTCCATGACGGTCGCTCAGCGGCGCCGCGAGTTCGCGATGATCCGCGCTCTTGGCGCCTCCCGCCGTCAGGTGATGCTCAGTATCACCGGCGAGGCGCTCGCCATGGGCGTCTTCGCCTCGCTGCTCGGTATGCTTGCCGGCCTCGGCATCGCGGCGGGCGTGAACCAGCTGTTCCAAGCCATGAAGATCGACATCCCGCACAGCGGCCTCGTGCTCGAGCCGCGCACCATCATCATCGCCCTTTCGGTCGGCATCCTGGTGACGCTGCTCTCGGCCGTCATCCCGGCGGCGCGTGCCACGCGCGTGCCGCCCATGGCCGCGCTGCAGGAGGGCGCGGCCCTGCCGCCGTCGCGGTTCGCGCGCTACACGCCCGTCGTCGCGGCCGTCGTCGCGGCGCTTGGCGCCGTGTTCATCGCCGGCGGCATGTTCGGCCCCGGCGGCACGACCCAGCGGCTGGGCACCATCGCCCTCGGCGCAGTGTTCGTCTTCGTGGCAGTCGCGATGGCGAGCAAGTACCTCATCCGCCCGCTCGCCGGCGCGCTCGGCTGGCCGCTGCAGAAGCTCGCGCCGGTCAGCGGCCGTCTCGCGCGCGACAACAGCATGCGCAACCCGGGGCGCACGGCGGCGACCGCCTCGGCGCTGATGATCGGGCTCGGCGTCGTTGTCTTTGTGGCGGTGTTCGCGCAGGGGCTCAAGAGCTCGTTCGTCGACAGCATCGACCGCACCGTCCGCGCCGACTACATCGTGCAGGGCACGAACTTCATGCCGCTGCCCCCCGACACGAGCAGCCGCCTGCAGGCCGTGAGCGGCGTGCGCAGCGCGGCCAGCCTCGATATCCAGCAGGTCCAGGTGAACAAGAAGCTGGCGACCGTGAGCGGCATCGATCCGGGCACCTTTGCGCCGCTGTGGCACTTCACCTGGAGCCACGGAGGAAGCGACGCGCTCTTGCAGCAATTGGGGACGAGCAAGGCGCTCGTCGAGGAACAGACGGCCTCCAGCCTCGGGCTCAAGACCGGGCAGCGCTTCACGCTCACGACCGTCGACGGCAAGCGCGTCACGCTCACGGCGGCCGGTCAGTTCAAGGATCCGATGCTGCTCAACGGCATCGTCGTGAGCAGCGCCGGCTACAACGCCATCTTCCCGACGCCCCAGCTGTTCATGGTGTTCGTGAAGAGTGACCCCGGGGCAGCCGGCGGACAGCAGCTTGCCGCCCTCAAGACCGCACTGAAGGACGTGCCCACCGCCGACGTCAAGACGGTCGCAGAGTACAAGGACGGGATCGTCAAGCAGGTCGACCAACTGCTCAATCTGCTGTACGGCCTGCTGGCCATGAGCGTGATCATCTCGCTGTTCGGCATCGTCAACACGCTGGTGCTGGCGGTCTTCGAGCGCACGCGCGAGATCGGCCTCCTGCGCGCCATCGGCACGTCGCGCCGCCAGGTGCGCGCCACGGTCCGCTACGAGAGCGTCATCACCTCGATCATCGGCGCGCTCATGGGCATCGTCGTCGGCATCGTGTTCGCGTGGTGGTCACGACGAGGTTCGCCGGCCAGGGCATCACGTTCTCGATCCCCGGCGGGCAGCTTGTGGTGTTCCTGATCCTCGCCGTGATCGTCGGCGTGATCGCGGCGATCCTGCCGGCGAGGCGCGCCTCGAAGATCGACATCCTTGAGGCGATCCAATACGAATGAACGACGGGCGGGCGGGCCGCCGCAGGCCCGCCCGCCTTCACGAGCATGGAGCGTGAGATGAGAGACGAAGCAGGACAGGCCGCCGGCCCGACGAGTGAAGGGACGGGCGCGGCCGGCGCGTCGGATCCAGGCGCGGCGGCCGGCACGGCCGCCGACGAGGCCCTCGAGGGCGAGATAGTCGACGAGGGCCAGGATCACGGCGCGGGCTGGGATCCGGCCGCGGAGCAGGCCGAGGGCGGCGCCTACGGCCTCGGCGGTGGGACCCGCGGCCACGGCGGCCCCCACGTGACCTTCACGGCCGCGTCCGCGGGAGCAGGATCCGCCCCGGCGGCTCACCGCGATCGCGGCGCCCTCACGTTCGGCGCCGTGCTCGTCACGGTCGGCGCCGTCCTCCTGGCCGGTCGCCTCAACCACGTCGTGGCGGCCGGCGGGCCGGCGCTGTGGCTCGGCGCCGGCTTCCTCGTCTGGTGGATCTTCAGCGGCAACTTCGGACTGCTGGTCCCAGCCGGCGTTCTCGGCGGCCTCGGCGCCGGCATGATGCTCGGCGAGACCGGGTTCTACGGCAACGCCGTCGCCCTCGGTCTCGGCGCGGGGTTCGTTGCCATCTTCCTGCTCGACACGCTGCGCCAGCGTCACCGCTCAGGCTGGTGGCCCTTGGTGCCCGGCGCCGTGCTCATCGCAGCGGGCCTGCTGCAGAACACCACCGGCTGGGGGAGCCTCGGCGATCTCGGCTGGCCGCTTTTCCTCATCGTCGCCGGCGTGGTCGTCGTCGGCGTCGCGCTGGCGGGCCGCGGCCGGCGCAGCTGAGCGCCGACCAAGTGCCCACACCCGCCTTCGAGCAGGGCCCGATCCGCCCGCCCAGCGAGGCGCGCAGCTTGATCGTGCGCGTGATCCGCAACTGCGCCTGGAACCGCTGCACGTTCTGCCCGGTCTACAAGGGCAGCAAGGCGAGCACGCGGCCGCTGGAGGACGTGCTCGCCGACGTCGACGCGATGGCCGCCGCCGCCGAGGTCCTGAAACGTGAGGGGATCGCCGCCGTCCACGGCGGCCTGGTCCCGCCGGAGGCCTATCAGGTGGAGTTGTTCCTGCGCGATGGGGCGCGCCGCGTCTTCCTGCAGGACGCCGACCCGTGCGCGCTGCCTCCGGAGAAGCTCGCGGCGGTCGTCCGCAGGGTCCGCGAGCGTTTCCCGACGGTCGACCGGGTGACCACCTACGGCAGGGCGGCCACTCTGGCTCGCCGCACGCCGGAGCAGCTGGCGCTGCTCGTCGACGCCGGCCTGACGCGCGTCCACCTGGGGCTGGAGTCAGGCGCCGACGAGGTGCTGATGGCGATCGACAAGGGCTGTACCGGGGGCGATCTGATCGCGGCCGGCGAGAACGTCGTGCGCGCCGGCCTCGAGCTTTGCTTCTACCTGATGCCGGGCCTGGGCGGGCTCGAGGCGGCCGCCGCGCACGTCGCGGGCTCTGCCCGCGTGCTGCGCGCGGTGGCCGCGGCCGCGCCCGCCGGGCGCCCGCCGGTCGTGCGCCTCCGCACCGCGGCGGTCGTGCCCGGCACGCCACTCGCCGAGCGCGAGGCGGCCGGCGAGTTCGCGCTGCCCGACGACGTCGAGGTGGCGCAGGAGCTGCGAGACCTCCTCGTCGAGCTCGGCGACGCGCGCCTCGAGCTGCGCTCGGACCACGCGCTCAACCTGCTGCCGGGCCTCGCCGGTTCCTTGCCGGGCGACCGAGATCGCCTGGTGGCGATGCTGGACGAGTACCTGGGGCTGCCGCGCGAGGAGCAGGCGCTCCATGCCGTCGGCGCCCGCCTCGGCATCTACGGCGAGCTCGCCGACCGGCTGGACCCCGCGCGGAGCGCGGCGCTGGAGCGGCAGCTCGCCGGCTACCGGCAGCCGACCGCCGACGAGCTCCTGCGCGCCGCCGCTGCGCTGCGCGCCCGCTTCATCTAGGCGGTCCTTTGGCGGGATGTCGTGCGGCGCTCCGCGCGGCGTCGCTGATGCCGGTCGCCCGCGGGCGGTCAGGAGCGCCGGGCCGGCCCCGCGCCGAGGTCACCTGCGAGGTAGCGCTGGATCGTCGGAGCGGCCGCGGCGACGATCCTCTCGACCGGCGCCGAGGCCAGCGGCTCGATGCGGGCGATGTAGCGCACCATCGCCAGACCGATGAGCTGTGACCCGATCAGAGTGGCGCGCAGGTCCGCGTCGGCCACGCCGAGCGTGGCCGTGAGCGGCGCGAAGATGCGGCGGCCGAGGAACTCACGCACCAGCGCCATGGCCGTCTCGTTGGTCATCGCCGAGCGCACCATGGCGAGGAGCGGGCTGCGCGTCTCCTCGGGCTCCCACGCCTCGAGAAAGGCGCGCACCAGGGACGTGCCCATCTCGCCCCGATCGTGCGCCATCACGCGGGTGATGATGGCGCTGGGATCGAGCGGGATCTCGAGGGCGGCAGCGAAGAGCTGCTCCTTGGACCCGAAGTAGTGCAGCACGAGGGCCGGGTCCACGCTGGCGCGCGCGGCGATGTCGCGGATCGTGGCGCGGTCGTACCCGCGCTCGCCGAAACAGTCGCGCGCCGCGGCGAGGATCTCGTCCCGCGTGCTTCGCTCGCCGGCGCGATGCGCGGGCCGGCCGCTGCCTCGGCGGCCGGCCGCCGAGGCCCCTTGAGGCCTGCTGATCATCCCTCGGCCAGCGGCACGCCGGCTTCCGCCGCCTCGGCTTCCCCGGCGGCCCTGAGCCGCTCCTCACGCGACATCTCGTCGTGCCCCATGTGCTCACCCAGGCGCCGCCCCGTGAACAACGCCGGGATGATGGCGATCAGAGCCGCGAGCGCGGCGGCATAGAACGGCCAGCTGAACGACTTGGCGATGTCGTCCTTGTAGATCGCCGCGGCGCCGGCGTTGACCTTGCGGTACGTCAGCGCCGCCTGCGTCCCGGGCGCGGGCTTGGGGGCGCCCGCGAGGGGTTCGGTGGTGAGCGACGCCGCTCCGCCGCTGCTCTTGGCGGCCATGGCGTTCTTGAGGATGGCGGCCGAGTACACGCCCTTCTCGGCCGCGCTGAGCTGCGGCTGCACAGCCACGTAGCCTACGGCCTGCCTTGTGGCGTGCTGGGCGTTTTGCGCCACCGTGTGCGTGAAGATCGCGACCAGCAGGGCGACGCCGATGGTGAAGCCTATCTGGCGCATGGTGTTGAGGGAGCCCGAACCCACGCCGCGGACCTGAGGCGGCAGCGAGGCCATGGAGGCCGCCGACAGCGTCGGCATCGCCAGGCCCATGCCGACTCCCAGCAGGGCGACCCGCCACATGACGTCCCACAGCGAGGTGTTGCCGCCGAGCTGGGCCAGCAGGATGAGGCCGGCGGCGAAGAACGCCGCCCCGGCGGCGGCCGGCAGCCGCGGCCCGATGCGGTCGTTGAGGCGCCCGGAGTTGGGCGCGATGACCAGCGCGATCAGCGGCATCGCCGTCAGCGCCACGGCGGCGCGCAGCTCCGAGTAGCCGAGCACGGACACCATGAAGAGGACGACCATCAGGAACGTCCCGCCCATCGCCAGCCCGATGAACAGGATCGCCGAGTTGGCGGCCGTGAACGAGCGGATGCGCAGCAGTTTCACCGGGAACATCGGCGACGCCGTGTGCAGCTCCCACCACATGAACAGCGGGAACGTGACCACGGCGACGACGAGCAGCGCCACGATGGCGGCGGACGTCCAGCCCCACGTCCCCCCTTCCACCAGCGCCAGGGTGAGGGCGAAGAGGCCGACGCCCGAGACGAGCATGCCGGGGATGTCGATGCCGCCCTCGACGCGCTCCTTCTTCGTGCCCCTCGGGATGACACGCGCGCAGACGATCAGGGCGACCACGCCGATGGGGACATTGACGAAGAAGATCCAGGACCAGTGGCCGTAGGTGACGAGCACGCCGCCCAGAGTGGGGCCGACGGCCGCAGCGGCTGTGCCGAGCGCCCCCCAGAGGCCCACCGCCATGCCCTGCTGGCGGCGCGGGAAGGCGCCGAGGATGATGGGCAGCGAGATCGTCAGCAGTGCGGCGCCGCCCAGTCCCTGGCCGGCGCGGAAGGCGATCAGCCAGTCGATGTTGGGCGCGAAGCCGCAGAGCAGCGAGAACAGCGTGAAGGTGACGAGCCCGAACAGGAAGACGCGTTTCTGCCCGTAGCGGTCGGCGATGCGGCCCATGGAGAGGAAGAACACGGCCAGCACGAGGCTGTAGGCGTTGAGCACCCAGGAGGCGTGCGTCACCGTGGTGTGCAGGTCGGTGATGATCGCCGGCATCGCGATGTTGACGATGGTCACGTCGAGCAGCCCCATGAACATGCCGATCGAGACGGCTACGAGGATCCACCACTTGCGCGGGTGGCCTTGGTCGAGGTCTCCGGTGCCGGCCTGCGGGCCGCCCAGGTCGGTCGGGGAAGCGGGTGGGGCGGTGTCGCTCACGTGGTGATCCTTTCGGTGGTGTCGGCGGTCTGTCTTGTCTCTCCCCCGCGAGCGAGGGCGACGAACGTCTCTTCGAAAGTCGCGGGGACGGAGCGCAGGCCGGCGTCGAGGCCGGCCGCCTCAAGGACGGCCTCGACGCCGGTCACGTCGCTTCCGGGCACGCGCAGGTCGCGGCCGACGAGGGCCGCCGGCAGGCCGGCGCTCGCGAGCGCCGTGTAGGCGGCGGCCCAGTCGGGCGTCGTCACGGCGACGGTCACGCGGTCGCCCACGATCTCGGCCAGCGGGCCCTGGGCGACGACCCGGCCGCCCGACATCATGACGAGGCGGTCGCACTCCGTCGCCTCCTCGAGGTGGTGCGTCGTGACGAGCACCCCGGCGCCACGGGCCGCCGCCTCGTGCACGGTCTCCCAGAGCCGCGCCCGTGCGCGTGGGTCCACTCCGGAGGTGGGCTCGTCGAGGACGAGCAGGCCCGGTCCGTGAGCGAGCGCCGCCGCGAAGGCGAGGCGGCGGCGCAGCCCGAGAGGCAGGTCGCGGACGAGCGTGTCGCTCATCGCCGCGAGGTCGGGCTCGAGCGCCGGCGCCTCGCGGCCAAAGGCGCTTGCTGAGAAGGCGACGTTCTCGGCCACGGTGAGGTCCTCCCAGAGCCCGAGGCCCTGAGGGACGTAGCCGAGCCGGCCGCGCGTGGTCCGCGACGGCGCCACGCCGAAGAGCTCCACGGTGCCGGCGCTCGGTCGCACGAGTCCCAGCAGCATGCGGATGAGCGTGGTCTTGCCGGCGCCGTTTGCGCCGAGCAGGCCCACCACTTCGCCGGCGCCCACGGTGAGGTCGACGCCGGCGACCGCAGTGAAGCCGCCGAAGCGGCGCGTCACGCCGTGGGTGGCGGCAAGCGCTTGTCCGCCCGTCCGCGTGGCCGCCGGCCGCGCGGCGGCGGGCGCGGTCTGCAAAGCCGCCGCGACGACCTCCGGTCCGCCGGCGGCGGTCACCCGGCCGTCGTCGAGCACTACGACCGCGGAAGCGCGCTCGGCCTCGTCCATGTACGTCGTGGCCACGACGATGGCGGCTCCGCCTGCCGCCGCGGCAGCGATCATGCCCCAGAGCTCGGCGCGGCTGACGGGGTCGACGCCCGAGGTCGGTTCGTCGAGGATGAGCAACTCCGGCTCGTGCAGCATCGCCAGCGCGAACGCGAGTTTCTGGTGCATCCCTCCGGAAAGGCGACCGGCCAGCCTTGTCTCCGCCCCGCGCAGGCCGGTGCGTTCCATCAGGTCCCTGGTGCGGCGCGCGAGGTCGTCGCCTCTGACCCCGTAGGCCGCCGCCATGAACTCGACGTTCTCGGCCACGCTCAGATCGTCGTAGATGCCGCTGACGCCGGCGACGTAGCCGATCCGGCGGCGCTCCGGCCGGCGCACCTCACCGGATGTCGCTGCGAGACCGCCGGCGAGCGCGCGTAGGAGCGTGCTCTTGCCGGCGCCGTCGCCGCCGATGACGGCGGTCACGGCGCCGGCCGCCGCCGTCAGGTCGACGTCCCGCAGGGCCGTGCGCTTGCCGTAGCGCACCGTCAGGCCGCGCACACCCCAGCCGTCGGTGCACACGTCCCGGCTTTCGGCCCGTCCGCCCGAGCCGTCCGCATGCATCGTGACGTCGGCGCCGGTCACACCGGCACTGCTCACGCCGCAGCTTTCGCGGCGGCGTCCCCGCCGCCGGCCGCCTTCGCGCCGCCGCTTGGCTGTACGGGTTCGCCGGCGGGAGCGAGGTCACGCCGGAACCGCAGCGTGGACAGCGTGAAGACGACGAGTGCCATGCCGGCCAGCACGAGCATGGGCAGCCACAACGCACCGATCGGCGTTCCGCGGACCATCACGCCGCGGGCGATCTGGATGAAGTAGGTCAGCGGCAGGCAGTAGCCGATCCAGCGGACACCCCAGGGCATCGCGTACAGCGGGAAGAAGAGGCCGCTGAGCAGGATCTGCGGCAGCAGGGTCAGGATGGCCAACTGGATGGCCTGGCCCTGTGTCTGCGACACCGACGAGATGAGGACGCCGATGCCGAGCGTGACGAACAGGAAGAGCACCGAGCCCAGCGCGAAGGTCGGCACTGACCCGCGGAACGGCACGTTGAAGACGAGCATCCCGGCGGCGACGATGACGACCATGTCGACCGCCGCCACGAGAAGGTACGGCGCGATCTTGCCGATGAAGACGTCGCGCGGTCGGAACGGCATCACCGCGAGCTGTTCCATGGTGCCCGCCTGCCGCTCGCGCACCACGCCGAGCGCGGTGGCGATGGTGCCGACGAAGACGAGGATCACGCCGCACAGCCCGGGGATCATGATCACGGCGGTCCGCAGGTCCGGGTTGAAGAGCACCTGCACCTGGGGCGTGGCGACCGTGGGCGAGATCGCGACCGAGGATGCCGCGGACGACTTCGGCAGGGGCCCGATCACGCGACTCGACGCGCGCAGCTCCGCCAGACTGCGCAGCGCGGCTTGTGCCGCGAACATCTCGGTCCCGTCGATGAAGACGCGCATCGCGGTTCCCGGCCGCGACGGCGCGACGACCGCCACCACGGCCTCGCCGCGGCGGAGCGCGTCACGAGCCGCCGCCTCGCCGCCGGCCGGATCCTGGCGGACGACGCTGAGGCTCTTCGGCAGCGCGCGCGCCGCAAGGCCGGCCTGCGCACCGAAGACGATGGTCGGCACTGCCTTGATGTCGTAGCTGGCCGCGTAGCCGAAGACGACGAGGAAGAGGAACGGCAGCAGAAAGAGCATGGCGAGCGTCCGCCGGTCGCGGCGCAGTTCGCGGAACTCCTTGAGTGCGATCGCCCACATGGGACGCCCCCTGCAAGAGTGAACGGGACAGATGCCTTGGTCAACGCGTGTTGAATTCTACACCGGTTGAATTACCGCGTCAACGATGTCTCAGGTATGGGTCGAGGCTTATTCCTGCCGATTCCGACGCGTGGTCAGGCTCGGGACGTTGTCGGGCGAGACTGTTCATTGGTGGAATGGCCTTCCGAATCCTACACGTCGTGCTCGGGTGAGCTATTCCTGCTCTTGAGTGGCGACGTACCCTCTGGTAGCTTGCAGCATCGCCCCGGCGGGCCGCAGTGGCCGCATCAGGGATCCTTGCGCGGTGGCGGGAGGGCGTACCGCGCAGACCAGGGAGGCGCGCTGGACCGCAGCCATCCGAGATGCCCGTGGGCGAGGCTTGCCGCGGCGTACGTGCTCGTCGTCGCTCTCGGTCTGCTGGCCGTTGTCCCGACTCCCGCTCGCGCCGCGAGTCTGCAGAGTGCGCGTGACAAGGCGAGCCAGCTCGCCGCCGACGTCGGGGAACTCGACGCGAGCATCGGCGGCGCCGTACGAAAGTACGCGCAGGCTACGGCCGCTCTGCAGGCCGTGCGTGCCCAGATCAGGGCCAACACCAAGAGCCAGGAACTCGCCCGCGGCGAGTTGGCGCTGGCGCGGACCACGCTGGCGCTTCGGGCCGTCGCGCTCTACAAACATGCGGACGTGACGCCCCTCGACGCTATTTTCACCGCCAGCGACTTCGGCGACCTCGTCGCGGGGCTCAACATGGTGCGCAGCATCACGCGCAGTGACCATGACGTGCTGCGCACGGTCGTGCAGACGAGCAGGCAGCTTGCGACCCGCGCCGAGTCGCTGGTCGCGGACAAGCGCACCGCCCAGCGACTCGTGACCCAGCGTCAGGCCGAGGTCACGCAGATCCGCGACCGGCTCTCCGAACGACGCACCCTGCTCTCGGGCGTCCGCGATCAGATCCGCGCCCTCGCCGCCAAGCAGGAGGCTGCCCCGTCGTCGCCTTCCCAGACGGTCACGCCGCCGGACCCATCCAGTGGCGGCAGCGACGTCGGCGGCCAAGGGAAGTGGTGGCCTCTCATCCAGGCGGCCGCCGGCGCGAACGGCGTCAGCGCCCGCGGCATGTACCGGCTCATGATGATCGAGTCCGGCGGCTACGCCAGCATCGTCGGGCCGGGTGGCTACTACGGGCTGTTCCAGTTCGCGCCCACGACCTGGAAGGGCTCCTGGAACCCGTACCGGTCGGCGAGCATCACCGACGGCTCGGCGCAGATCAAGGCCACGGCTCACGCTCTGCACCTCGGCTACGGGCACGCGTGGTGGGATCCCTCGTACTCTTGGGCCTTCCAGGGCAAGTGACCTCGGGCGCCGTGAGTGCGCTCCTGCCCTCGCTGTCCGCCCGGATGCGCTCGCTTCCGGGCCCCTTCGCGGACATGCCCCTCTCCGGACTCGTGTGACGGCGTCAACGGCTGCGGCGGGGGCACTTGACGTACACGCCAAGGTGTGCGGTTATGCTCGTTTATGGGCGACATGACCATCGTCGCGGCCTTCCGAGATTGTGCCGCCGTGCACACAGTCCGCGCTTCCGCGCTTCGCACTTGACACACGTGGGGCTGCGGCTAGGATGTGTTCGACTTTGTTCGGTATGGTCGGGTCGGCAGCCCTAGGACTGGGGGAGCAGATTCCTTCGCCAGAAGTCCCGGAAGTCCATGAGATGATCCCTGCGGAGCGTCGCGCGCGCATCTGCGACATGCTCAAGGAGCGGCAGGCCGTGCGCGTCTCGTCGCTGAGCGAGGATCTCGGCGTGTCCGAGATGACCATCCGCCGTGACCTCGAGCGACTCGAAGGCGAAGGCTTTCTGACGCGCACGCACGGGGGCGCCGTGATCAAGCGCCACATGGTCGAGGAGTCCCTCTACGTCGACCGCGCCGGCACGCACACCGAAGAGAAACGGCGTATCGCCCAGGCCGCGGCCGCGATGATCGAGCCCGGCGACACCGTCTTTCTCAGTTCGGGCACGACGGCGGCGCAGGTCCTGAGTCACGTCGACCCCGAACTTGAGGCCCGCATCGTGACGCACAACGTCGGCGCGCTGACCGAGGCGCAGGGCTCGCGGCTCGAGATCGTCGTTCTGGGCGGCCTCTACCTCCCGCGCTCCAACGCGGTCGCCGGGCCTCAGACGATCGAGCTCATCGGCCGCTTCCACGCCAGCAAGATGCTCCTGGGCGTGGACGGTTTCGATCTCGAGGAGGGCCTTACGACGCCGACCGTGGACATGGCGAGCATCGAGCGCGCCATGATCGAGCGCACGAGGGGCGACGTCATCGTGATGGCGGACGGCAGCAAGATCGGCGTCGTCGCCGACGTGATGCTCTGCGGATTCGAGAAGATCGACGTCGTGATGCTCGACGACGGCGTCGATGCGACGGTGCGCGACGAGATGACCCGGCTGGGGCTGCGATGCATCGTCGTGTGAACCCGGCCGCCACGACCCGCTGATCGAGGAAGGACCGAGGGCTCATGGATGTGCGTCAGGCGAACAAGCTCTTCGAACAGATGGAGCGGCTGTCAGCCGAGGCCGGTGAAGTCCGTGACGCCCTCCGGATCGAGTTCCTCAGCAGCCAGCTCGCCGAGGTCGTCGACACGGACTACGACCTCGGCGAGGTCGTACGCGTCGAGCAGGTCCTCGGCGGCTACGTCAACCTGAGTTTCGCCGTCGTGACGCACCGTGACGACGGCGAGCATCGTTACTTCGTGCGCAAGTACAACCGCGCCGTGGTCGAGCGCGAGGTGCGCTTCGAGCACGCGCTCGTGCGGCACCTCAGCGGCAAGGGCTTCCACCTTGCCGCCGAAGTCTTCTCGAACAAGGCCGGCGAGACGTTTGTGACGCGCGAGGAGCTGATGCAGGGAGAGCCGGTGACGCGCTTCTTCGCCGTCTACGAGATGCTGTCCGGCGAGGACAAGTACACCTGGGTCAAGAACCGCTGCACGGACAGGGAGTACGACAGCTCGGCGCGCGTGCTTGCCCAGTTCCATTACCTCGCGCACGACTTCGTCCCCGGCGATCTCGCCCGCGAGCAGCCGCCGATCATGCAGATGATGCGCGAGCTGCCGGGGACGTTCAGAGGCTTCGCCGCCGCGTCCCGCGGTACCGCCTTCGACCAGCGCTTTCTCGACGAGCTGCCGCGCATCGAGGAACTGCTGGCGCGCGCCGCCGCCTTGGAGGGCGACCTGGCGGGGCTGCCACGCGTCCCCGTACACTGCGACTACCACCCGGGCAACCTCAAGTACACGGACGAGCAGGGCGTCGGGCTGTTCGACTTCGACTGGTCGAAGCTCGACTACCGGCTCTTCGACGTGGCCGAAGGCATCGCGTATTTTTGCAGCTCCTGGGAAGGCGCGGACGACGGCACGATCAGGCTCGACAAGGCGGCCATCTTCGTGCGCGCCTACCAGGAGGAGGCAGCCCGCTTCGAGGTGCCGGGTCCGATGGGCGCGGAGGAGCTGGCGCTGCTGCCGCGCATGGTCGCCGGCGCCAACTTGTACATCCTCAATTGGGACCTGGCGGCGTACTACGAGGACCCGGGCGTCAGCGTCGACGAATACCTGATGTACCTGGACCACCAGCTCCTGTTCATGGAGTTCATCGAAGACCATCTGGACGAGCTCGCCCGCCTCGCCGCGCCGCCGGAGGCGGCAGGCGCGTCCGGCGGACCGGGCGAGGGCGAGGGAGGGGCGTGACTGGGATGAGGTTCGCCGAGCTGCTCACACAGGCGGAGGTCAAGCGTACGCACGAGGCTTCACTCGAGGTCCTCGAGACGGTGGGCATTCTCGCCCACTATGCGGGCGCGCGCGAGGTGTTCAAGAAGCACGGGTGCCAAGTCGACGAGTCCACGGGCCTCGTCAAGTTCCCGGCCGACGTGGTCGAGAAGTACGTCGCCCTGGCGCCGTCCAGCTTCACGTTCCGCGGGCGCGACCCGCAGTTCGACCGGACGATCCCGGGCGATGGCCCGATCGTGGTCACCGGCTCGTCGGCGCCCAACGTGGTCGACCCGGTCACGAACGTCGAGCGCCGGGCGACCTCCACGGACATCGCCAACATCGCGCACCTCATCAACGAGCTGCCCGGTTTCGACATCTTCAGCATCTCGACGCTCGCCGACGACGCACCGGCCGGGCAGTTCAGCCTGAGCCGCTTCTACCCGGCGCTCAAGAACTGCCTCAAGCCGGTGCGCAGCAACACGCCCAACATGGACGACCTGCGCCAGGTCGTGGAGCTCGGCGAGCTCATCGCGGGCGGCAAGGGCGCGTACGCCGAGAGGCCGATCATCAACCACCACTACTGCCCGATGGTGAGCCCGCTCACCATGGACGTGGACTCCACCGAAGCCGTGATGTGGCTCACCGAGCGCGGCCTGCCGGTCTACACGACGGTCGTGCCCAACGCCGGCCTCACAGCGCCGATGACGATGATGGGTTGCCTTGTGGTGGGGAACGCCGAGTTCCTCGCCATCACGGCCTTCCAGCAGATGGTCAGGGAGCACACGCCGGTCATCTACGCCAGCCTGCCCACCGTGGCCGACATGCGCACCGGCGCCTACGCGCCGGGCGCGATCGAGACCGGCATCCTGCTCGCCGCCCAGGCGCAGTTGGCGCGGTTCTACGACGTGCCCGCGGGCGGCTACATAGGCCTCACCAACGCCCACTCCAACGACGCGCAATCCGGCTTCGAGACCGGCATGAACACGGTGCTCGGCGTCTCGGCCGGCGCGACGCTGCTCAACATGGGCGGGCTGTTCAGCTCGCTGATGGCCTTCGACTTCGCCAAGGCGGTCGTCGACAACGAGATCGCGCTCATGGACAAGCGCGTCTATCGCGGGCTGGAGTTCAGCGAGGAGAACCTCGCGCTCGACCAGATCGCCGCGATCGGCCCGGGCGGCAGCTACATGGGCAGCAAGCACACCAAGCAGCGCATGAAGACGACGGCGGTGCTGCCCAAGCTCGCCGCCCGCGACATGCGCGCCCAGTGGGAGGGCGCCGGGCGCCCCGACATCCACGCCCGGGCGCTCACCGAGGCGCGCCGCATCCTGTCGCAGCCCAACCCGGCCGTGTGGGACGCCGGCGTGGACGCGACGATCAGAGACCACTTCGCCGGCCTCGTGGCCGGCGACGCGACACCGCTGGAGGCGCTGGAGGAATAGCACACACACGTCCGCAGGTGACCGCCCGGCGACGCCGGGACGGTCTGCTACCATCACACGAACCGAGAGGTGCGCCCCATGGGTGACGAAGGGATCTTCGAGCAACTCAAGCAGTCGATCGTCGACCAGGACGAGGACGCCGTCCTCGCCGCCGTCAACAAGGCCTTGGCCGACGGAGTGGACCCCAAGACGATCATCGACAAGGGCCTGCTGCCGGGCCTCAACGTCATCGGCGAGCAGTTCGAGAACGAGGACATCTTCCTGCCTGAGCTCATGCAGGCGGCGCTCGCCTTCCAGGCGGCGATGGCGATCCTGGAGCCCAAGATCAAGGAGGCCGGCGGAGACGGCCAGAAGAAGGGCAAGATCGTCCTCGGCACCGTCAAGGGCGACCTCCACTCCATCGGCAAGAACATCCTCAAGCTCCTCTTCGAGACCTCCGGCTTCGAAGTGTGGGACCTGGGCATCGACGTCGACCTCTTCAAGTTCGTCGACAAGGCCAAGGAAGTCGACGCCGACATCATCGCCATGTCCGCCCTGCTCACGACGACGCTTGTGGGGCAGAGGGACGTCATCGAGGCGCTCAAGGACCAGGGCACGCGCGACAAGTTCAAGGTCATCATCGGCGGCGGCGCCACCACGGCCGAGTGGGCCGAGACGATCGGCGCCGACGGCTGGGCCGGCAGCGCCTACGAGGCCGTCAATCTGGCCAACAGGCTGGTGTCGTGAGCTCGATCCTCGGCACTGACGCCGGAACGGCGGCCGCCACTGCGACCTGCCGCCCTGCCCTCGCGAACCCGACTCCCAGGAGCACGACATGATCGACTTGGTAGAGGTCTTCGAGCGCGCCGAGATCGGCCCGCTCACCTCAGAGACCGATTACTACATGAAGCGCTACGTCCCCAAGCTTGCCGAACTGATCGCGCGCCACAAGATCAAGTGGGACAAAGAGACCATCATCAACGCCGACGACGACCTGACCGATCGCGTCTTCCAGGCCGCCGTGGACCTGCTCGCCGAGGCCGGCGCCTACTGCCCCGAGACGAACCGCGTGATGGAGTTCACGCGCGAGGAGATCCTGCTCGCCTGTTCGCAGGCGCCAAAGGGCGCGACCTTCGGAGAGCGGCGCGAGCGCAAGACCATGTACGGCCGCCGCCCCGACACCACGGACGACCGTCCGTGGGTGCACGTCGGCGGCGGCATCTACACGACCGACGAGCAGATCTTCGTGGACACGGTCGAGAAGATGGCCTCGTTCGACATCGTCGACTCGGTCAGCGTGCCCTCGATCCTGCACCTGCGCGGCAAGGACGCCCGCGTGCGCTCGCCGCAGGAGATCCTCTCGGCCTGCAAGACCGTGCGCCTCGCCCGCGAGGGCATCCGCCGCTCGGGCCGCGCCGGCATGCCGATCATCAACGGCATCTCCGCAGCCTCCCAGCCGGCCTCCATGTTCGCGGCGACGTATCCCGAGTTCGGGCTGCGCCCCAGCGACGGCTTCCTCATCGACTTCCTCTCCGAGATGGTCGTAGGGTACGAGGCGCTGCAGAAGGTCGCCTTCTACAACAGCATCAGCGCCAACATCGGCTCCACCTCGACGCCGCTCTTCGGCGGCTACGCGGGCGGCGCCGAAGGCGTGGCCGTCACGGCCACCTGCTACATGATCATGGGCAACCTCATCATGCGCGGCAGCTACCACTACAACGCGCCGCTGCACAGCAAGCTGCACCTCTCGTCGACCAAGCCGCTCATCTGGGCGATCGCCATGTCCAACGCCGCGATCGGCCGCAACATGGGCTATCCGATGGTCAACCTGCCGTATCTCGGCGGCGGCTCGGGCACAAAGCAGTACCACTACGAAATGGCCTGCTATATGCTCGCCGTTGTGACATCGGGTGGAAACGTCTTCTCCGGTCATCCGGCCATGGCGGTGCAGTCCGACTCGCTGGTCCCCGACGACCACAAGTTCCACGCGGAGATCGGTCTGGCGGCTGCCAAGCTCACGCGCGCGCAGGCTGAACCTCTCGCGCAGAAGCTCTTCCCGCTGTTCGGCGACAAGCTCAAGGACCCGGACAAGGGCTTCACGTTCCAGGAGGTCTACGACATGAAGACCAAGCGGATCGTGAACAAGGACTACCAGCGTGCCATGGACGAGGTCCGCGACGAGCTGGCCGGCATGGGCCTCGAGGTGCCGGTCTCGTGACCTCTCCAGTCCAAGTCGTCCAACTCAAGGGGAGGTGGGGTGCATGCCGCAGCTGACGCCGGAGGCGGCGATCGCCCGCATCACCGACTGGGACGGCCTGGACGTGTCGTGCGAGGTCCTTGGGGGCGGCATCACCAATCACAACTACCTGCTCTCGGTGACCGGCCGGCCCGACATCCCCTGGGGCGGCAAGTACGTCATGCGCATCCCGGGCGACGGCACGGAGACGTTCATCGACCGCGAGCGCGAGCACAAGAACCACGTCGCCGCGGCGGAGGCGGGCGTCACACCGCCGGTGCTGTACACCCTCGAGCCCGAGAAGTGCACTGTGGTGCCCTTCATCGAGGGCGAGACGATGCACCCGGAGACGCTCGCCGGCGACCGCGAGCGGCTCGGCAAGGTGGTCGACGTCATCCGCACGTACCACGACAAGGCGGCGTTCGAGAACGAGATCCGCGTCTTCGACATGATCCGCCACTACATGCAGATGGCGCGCGACGCCGATGCCCCGTTCCCGGACGACATCGACTGGATGCTCGACCTCAGCGACCAGATCGAGCAGGCGATGGGGCGCGACCCGCAGCGCCCCGTCGCCTGCCACAACGACCTGCTCTCCGAGAACTTCATCCTCGACCGCGACGGCAAGATGTGGGTCATCGACTGGGAGTACGGCGGCATGACCGATCCGTATTTCGATCTCGGTGACTTCTGCGTCGAGCACCCGCTCACCGACGAGGAGGAGCGATTCGTCATCGCTCGCTACTGCGGCGGCATCGACGAGCGCCGGTACGCGAGGATGTTCCTCTACAAGCTCGTCGCCGACCTCTGGTGGAGCATCTGGGCGATGATCCAGGTGCGCCTCTCCAAGATCGACTTCGACTTCTTCGAGTACGGCATGAACCGCGTGGCGAGGTTCCACGCCAACGCGGAGAGGCAGGAGTTCGCAGCCTGGCTCGCGGCGGTATGAACGCGGACACTCCAACCGGATACGGGAGCAGCGAATGACAGACGATGAGACGCGGCCGGCGGGAGAAGTAGGTCCCGACGTCGGCATGGGCAAGGTCGACCCCGGCCTCGCCAAGATGTTCCAGGACGAGGCGCTGCGCGTCGTGCAGGCCGGCGACGCTCAAGGTGTCACGCTGCGCGTGATCGGCGCGCTGGCGTTCTTCCATCACTGCCCCGAGTTCGGCTACATCCAGGCCAAGCTCAACCGTGTCTACACCGATATCGACTTCGCCGGCTACGGCAAGCAGAACGACGCGATCCGCAAGTTCTTCGTCTCCATTGGCTACGACGAGGACCTCGAGATCAACGCGTTCCACGCCGAAGGCGGCCGGCTGATCTTCAACAACCCCACGAACCACATCCACGTGGACGTCTTCATGGACAAGCTCGACTTCTGCCACCCGATTCCGTGGAAGGGTCGGCTCGAGGTCGACTCGCCGACCATCCCTCTGGCCGAGCTCCTGCTCGAGAAGATGCAGATCGTCAAGATCAACGAGAAGGACATCATCGACACGATCATGCTGTTCCGGGAGCACGAGACCGAGGCGAACGACGAGGACCACATCAACTCGGCGCACGTGGCCAAGCTTTGCGCCGGGGAGTGGGGCCTGTGGCGCACCACCACCATGAATCTCGAGAAGGTGCGCGACTACCTGCCGCACCTCGACCTCGAGGAGAACGACAAGACGATCGTGGCGCAGCGGGTCGCTGAGGTCCAGAGTGCGATGGACGACTACCCCAAGGGTGCGAGGTGGAAGCTCCGCGCCAGGGTCGGCGACAAAGTCAAGTGGTACAACGAGATCGACTAGGGGGCTGCTGACGCATGGGACTCTTTGGCAAGAAGGGCGGCTCGGCCGGCAAGCGCATCCGCATCTTCTACATGACCGACGTTCACGGCTCGGAGCGCACGTACCGCAAGTTCGTCAACTCGGCCAAGTTCTACAAGGTCGACCACCTGGTCATGGGCGGCGACATCGAGGGCAAGTTCCTCGTGCCGATCGTCGATGAGGGCGCCGGGCACTACCGGGTCACGCTGCAGGAGGAGCTTTCGCACCTCAACGGCCCCGACGAGCTCGCCGCGGTCCAGGACCGCATCGAGACGCTCGGCTTCTACTACGTCATCGTGAGCGAGGACGAGATCCGCGCGATGCAGGCCGACCAGAGCCTCGTCGATGCGGCCTTCAAGAAGGAGGCGCACGCCCGGCTTGAGCGCTGGATCGCCCTCGCCGACGAGCGCCTCGCGGACACCGATATCAAGATGTACGTGACCGGCGGCAACGACGACCCGCAGGAGCTCATCGACACGCTCGAGGAGAATCAGAGCGAGCGCGTCATCAACTGCGAAGGCCGCATCGTGATGCTCGATGACACCTTCCCGATGGCCAACTGCGGCTACAGCAACCCCACTCCGTGGGACACACCGCGCGAGACGGACGAGGAGACGCTGGAGAAGTACCTGGAGCATTCGCTCGAGGGGATCGATGACTTCACCAGCGCGATCTTCAACTTCCACGTCCCCCCGTACGACTCCACGCTGGACGATTGTCCGAAGCTCGACTGGTCCACGGACCCGCCGGCTCCCATCGTCGTCGCCGGCGTGCCGCAGTCGGCGCCGGCCGGGAGCCACGCGGTCCGCAACGTGGTCGAGCGCCATCAGCCGCTGCTCATGCTCACAGGGCACATCCACGAGGCGCGAGGCCTGGTGAAGATCAAGCGCACCACCGTGGTGAATCCCGGGAGTGAGTACGGCGAGGGGGTCATGAGGGGGTGCATCCTGACACTCGAGCCGGGCAAGGTGGTCGGCTATCAGATGACATCTGGGTGAGACGCGCGGGGCGGAGCGCGAGCGTGTGTCTGAGGGTCTCAGCAGGTCTATGACAGGGGGTTGAGATGGCAACAGCAGCAAAGCCGGAAGTCTTCAGTCGCAAGGCGTCAGGCCTGTCCAGGGTGATGTCGCCCTGGTCGGCGTTCATGTACAACTTCCTGACCATGGGCGTCATCTTCCCGTGGACGATCGTCTGGGCGCCGGCGGCGTTCCCGGGCGTCTCCGTGTGGAAGGCGTGTCTGCTCGCGATCTTCCTTGAGCTTCCGATCGCGCTCGCCTACGTGTGGATGGCGACCGCCATGCCGCGCAGTGGTGGCGACTACGTGTTCCAGAGCCGCGTGCTCGGCGGCGCGATCGGGTTCCCGGTCGTGATGAGCGGGTTCGTGATCTGGATCCTGCAGTGGGTCGCGCTCGCCGGCTGGCTGCTCGCCACCCTCGGCGTCGCGCCGCTCTTCATGGGCCTCGGCGTCTACTACAAGAGCACGAGCCTCATCAATGCCGCCGTCTGGTGCCAGTCGGCGCAGGGCCACTTGATCATCGGCGTCGTGGGCGCGGCGCTCATGGCGATCCTGCTGGTCACGGGCTTCAAGAACTACGTGCGCCTGCAGTACTTCATGTTCGCCGCCACCGGCATCCTGATGGTGATCCTGGTCGTGCAGTTCCTGCGCACGACGCCGGCGCACTTCGCGACGGCGATGAACCACTTCAGCAACATCGTCGACGGCCGCACGGACTACTACCACTGGCTCATCAAGGACGTCTCCGGCGCCGGCGTCAACCTGTCGCCGAAGTTCGCATTGACGGCGACGCTCCTCGCCATCCCGATCGTCTGGACGAGCCTGCAGTGGGCTACGTACAGCGTTGAACAGGGCGGCGAGATCAAGGGCGCCCGCGTCTTCAAGAACCAGATGTTCATCATCGTCGGTTCCATGATCGCGATGGGCATCGCCCTCGCCCTCATCGCCTGGTCCGAGGAGCGGGCCGTGGGTACGGCCTTCTTCAACGCCGTGTCGCACTCTTACTACTACGGAGTCAGTGCGTCCGGGGACGGGATAGGCAGCGTCTTGCCCTTCCCGGGCATGTTCGCGATCGTGATCTCGCCCAACCCGATCATCACCGTGCTCGTGTCGGTCTGCTTCATGCTCGCCTCGTTGCAGATCACCTGCAACTGCTACATCGGCATGACCCGCGTCATGGTCGGCATGTCGCTCGACCGCATGCTGCCCGCCTGGTTCTCCAAGGTGAGCCCGCGCTTCCGGTCGCCGGCGAACGCGCACCTGATCTACTTCCTGCTCGGGTGCGTCGCGATCTACGGCTACAACTACTGGACGAGCTGGTACAAGATGACCCTGGGTGTGACGTTCGCTTGCGGCTATGTGTTCGTGATCAGCTGCCTCGCGGCGGCGCTGCTGCCGTATCGCGCCAAGGCGCTCTACGACGCGTCTCCGGGCGCCAAGTACACACTCGGCGGCTTCCCGCTGGTCACCGTGTTCGGCGTCATCGGCTTCGTCTTCGGTATGGCCGCCGAGATCGCGTTCCTCGCGCACGCGGGGTACGGACTCAAGGGCACGACCCCGTACATCGTCGTGGGTGCGATCTTCGTCGTCTGCCTGGTCTTCTACTGGATCGGCCGGCAGTACAACAAGGGCAAGGGCATCGACGTCAACTACGCGTTCCTGGAGGTCCCGCCTGAGTGAGGCAGGAGTCCACGCCCGAGGACGCCGGCCCGCCCGCCACAGGGTGAGGCCGGCGTCCTGAGGGCGATGCAGACATCGGGGTGCGGGCCGGTCGCCCGCAGCGACGACCGGCCCGCACACCGCACGGAAAGGCACGGCACATGGCAGCAGGCTCGCATCTGACACCAGAAGAGATCATCGCCCGCATCGACGACTGGAAGGGCAAGGACGTTCGCTACGAGGAACTCGGCGGCGGCATCACCAACCACAACTACATCGTGTGGGTGGATGGCGGCCCTGAGAAGGGCGGCGAGAAATACGTCATGCGCGTGCCGGGCGTCGGCACCGACATGTTCATAGATCGCAACGTCGAGCGTGACTGCATGATCCAGGCCGCCAAGGCAGGCGTCGGGCCTGAGGTCATCTACCAGATCGATCCGGAGGGCGCTCTCGTCATCGCCTTTGTCGAGGGCGAGGTCATGCATCCGGACACCATCTCCGGGCATCCCGACCGTCTCAGGCAGGTGGTGGAGACGGTCAAGGTCTTCCACGAGAAGTCCGTCTTCCAGCACAAGATCACGCTGTTCGACATGCTGCGCCACTACCAGAAGATCGCCGCCGACATCAACGCTCCGATGCCGGACGAGCTCGCCGCGACCGTGAAGGTCCTCGGCGATATCGAGGCCGTCATGAAGCGCGATCCGGTGCCCGACGTGGCTTGTCACAACGATCTGCTGAGTGAGAATTTCATCATCGACGCCGATGACCGGATGTGGGTGATCGACTGGGAGTACGGGGGGATGACCGACCCGTACTTCGACCTTGGCGACTTCGTCATGGAACACCCGTTCACGCGCGAGGAGCAGCGGCTCATCATCTCCACCTACTGCGGGGAGATGAACGAGCGGTTCTTCGCGCGCATGATGCTCTACAGGATGGTCTCCGGCATCTGGTGGGCCATCTGGGCGATGATCCAGCACACCGTCTCGCAGATCGACTTCGACTACATGGAATGGGGCCTCGAACGCGGTGTCAGGCGGGCGCACGAGGTCCTCGACGACCCCGACTACTCCAAGTGGCTGGCTGAGGCCTGATCACTCCCACGAGATGCCGCACGGCGAAAGGAGCGAAGAAGAGATGGACAAGCACCAGATCACGCCGGAAGGAGGTATGACGTGAAGGTACGACTCTTCTTCGCCACGGACGTGCACGGCTCGGAGGTCTGCTGGCGCAAGTTCATCAACTCGGCCAAGCACTACGAGGTCGACGTGCTGATCCTCGGCGGAGACATGACCGGCAAGGCCATCGTCCCGATCGTCGACGAGGGTGGCGGGCGCTGGCAGTTCAGCATGCAGGACCAGGTCCACAGCATGCAGGGTGAGGACGAGCTCGTCGCCAGCGAGCGGCTCATCGCCGATCACGGCTACTACCCGGTGCGCATGACCCATGACCAGGTGCAAGACTTCACGGCGCACCCGGAGAAGCTCGACGACCTGTTCACGCAGGAGATGCGCGGCACGGTCGAGCGCTGGGTCCAGTTCGCCGACGAGCGTCTGGCCGGGAGCAAGATCCAGTGCATCGTGTGCCCGGGCAACGACGACCACGACGACATCGACGAGATCCTCGCCACGTCCAAGACGATCACGGTCGGCGAGGGCAACGTGATCGACATGCCCGAGGGCTTCCAGCTCGCGTCCAGCGGCTGGACCAACCTCACGCCGTGGGATACCCCGCGCGAAGAGGACGAGCCGGCGCTCAAGGCCCGTCTGCAGTCGGTGATGGCCCAGGCGACGGCTGCGCCGGAGCGACTGGTGATGGGGCTTCACGCGCCGCCCTACGACACGCAGCTGGACGTGGCACCCAAGATCGACTGGGAGACGCTCACGGTGCAGGGTCAGGACACGGCTCACGTGGGTTCCTCGGCGGTCAAGGAGATCATCGAGGAAGTGCAGCCGATCCTCTCGCTGCATGGCCACATCCACGAGAGCCGCGCCGCCGAGCGCATAGGGCGGACGCTGGCGATCAACCCGGGCAGTTCCTACGTCGAGGGCACGTTGTCCGGCGTCGTCGTGGAACTGGACGGCAAGAGCAAGGTCAAGCGTTACCGCCTGACTTTGGGGTGAACGTGATCGATCGTGTGCAATGGGGGGTACGGCGCGACGCGCCGTCCACAACAGGACAGTCACAGGAGGTCCACTAGATGGCGACAAACGCCGGAGCACCGCAGGAACAGACACTGTTCGTGCGCAAGGCGAGCGGTCTCGTCAAAGGCTGGTCGACGACCGACGGCTTCAGGTACTCGTTCTTCTCGACCAACATCTTCCTGGGGATCTGGGGCTTTCTCTACGCAGTCTTCATCCCGGGAGGCAGCGTCTTCTGGAGCATCATCATCACGACGGCGTTCGTGCTCCTCGAGGTCGTGGTCTACGCGGGTCTGATCTCGGCGATGCCGCGCGCCGGCGGTGACTACGTCTGGCAATCGCGCATCTTCCACAGCTCGGTCGGGTTCGTGTTCGGAGCGACGGGATGGTGGTTCATCCTCTGGCTCTGGATCCCGATCTACGCCGCCCTCTGCGTCAACTCGTTCATCAAGCCGATCTTCCGCATCCTGGGTTGGTCCGGCGCCGCCGATTGGCTGGGCACTCACAACGGGATCTTCGTGGCCTCCTTGGCCACGATCGCCCTCGCGACCTACCTGGTCGCCGTCGGCATGAAGACCTACGCCAAGTTCCAGAAGTGGGCCCTCTGGATCGGCCTCGCCGGGTGTGCGGTGGCCGCGATCCTGCTGCTCGTGACCTCGAAGGCGACCTTCATCACGAACTTCAACCGCGAGGCGCTCCATCTCTACGGGACCAAGGACGCGTATCAGGCCACCATCAAGGCCGCCGGAGACGGCATGCCGTCCTCCATGTTCGCAGGTACCTTGAAAGACACGTTCAAGCTGATCCCCATCATGGCCTTCTGGCTCCTCTGGCCGGTGTGGGGCGCGACGCTCTACGGCGAAGTGCGCGGCGCCAAGGACTTCCGCAAGAACATCTACCAGATGGCCGGCGGCCTCCTTGCGGCGGTCGTGATCGTCATCGCCTTCCTGTTCCTCGTGACCAAGACGATGGGCTGGACGTTCTTCGAGGCGAGCGCCAACGGCTACATGGGTGTCCTTTACGCGTACATCGAGCCCGCCAAGGTCCTCGGCGGCGGCGATTACCTCTCGCCGACGGCGATGGCCGCCTGGATGGTCAACAACGCGGCCTTCCAGGTCATCCTCATCGCGGCGATCTCGCTGATCGTCTTCGGCTGGTGGGGCACAGTGTTCCTCTCGTCGACGCGCATGATCTTCGCGTCCGCCTTCGACCGCATCCTTCCTGAGGGTGTCGCCAGGGTGACGTCCGGCGGCGTGCCGTACGTGGCGCTGCTGCTCATGGCCATCCCGTCGATCGTCGTCTCCGCCTTCTACGCCTACTCGCCCACGTTCGTGCAGCTCACCTACGACGCGACCCTGGTGATCGCGGCCATGTTCTTCGTCACCGGCCTCGCGTTCATGGTCATGCCGTGGCGCGCCAAGGCGATCTGGGACAACTCGGCCCTGCCCAAGGGCAAGATCCTCGGCATCCCGTGGCTGGCGCTGGTCGCGTTCGTCTACGCGGTCTTCATGGGCTTCAACCTGTTCCTCTGGATCTACGACAAGGCCAACGTCTACGGCGTCGGCTACAAGAACAAGAACTCCATGATCTTCATGGCCATCCTGTACGTCGCCGCCATCGTCATCTGGGTCATCGCGTACTTCGTGCGCAAGGGTCAGGGCATGGAGCTCGAGGCGGTCGC
>Ga0118677_10003576_pt1 | contig 29192 bp, 28 predicted proteins | sample AliMusrvi5mmetaG_FD_86154 | JGI IMG/M metagenome (GOLD analysis project Ga0118677, IMG submission 86154) | reverse complement strand
GCTCAACCCACGCCTGGTCGTTCTTCTTGTATGCACGAGAACGAGTCTGCTCCAGCCCCTTTGCTCGACAGTAGTCAAAGACGTTCTGGTTCATGAAGGCGCTGTCGTTGTCCGAGTCCACTCCCAGCATCGCGAAGGGCAGATCTTGCGCCGCTTTGTCCAGGCCTTCGATCACCAGCATTTGGTTGCGCCAGCGCATGGCAATGCATTCGGTCCACCCGCTGGCGATATCGGTCAACGTGAGGGTGTGTACGAAGTCACCATCGGTTTTTGGGCCACCGCAGTGCTCGACCATGTCGATCTCGAAGAAGCCCGGCGGCGGATCCCGCCAATCAGCAAAAGTGCGCACCGGTATGCTGCGCCTAATGGCGGCCCCCACACCCTTGCGGCGCTTGCGCTGCCCGTCAATGTGCGAGCGGGCCCCGGCCAGCACGCGATCAATGGTCGCTGCGCTGACTTGCATGATCTTGGACTTGATGAGGGGGTCCAAATCGAGGTGGCCGTGGCGCTCCATGGAGTCCACCAGCATCGGGATCAACGCTTTCAGCCGTTTGCCGCAAAGCCGATCAGCCGCCTCCCACAGGACCGTCAGCGCTTGGCGGACTGCCTCATCATATAAGCGGTTGCGCTTCGGCGTGGCCTTCCCGGCAATCCCTTCACCCCCCAAAAGACGGATGGCATGCTTGCGGTGATACCCGGTTAGAGCCGCAAACTCGTCCAGAATTTTCACTCTGTCACAGTAGGTTGCGCCGCGATACCGCACTCGCAGCGCTTCTACCAACTCCTTGCGTGTTGTCATGCTGATTTGCCTCATCACGTTGTTCCGATCCCGCCGGACCATCCGACGGGTAGCAGATTACGTGAGGCAACGGGTCAGCACCGGTAGCAAAACAGCTGAGTCAATGCGCCGTTGGCGGCGGCGCGATACCGGTGCCCAGCATGGATCCCACCCGACCACAGGATGGAACGGTCGACCCCACGATCAAGTACGTCGACCTGAGCGGCAGCGGCATTGCTTCGCATGGCTCCTGCAACGCCGAGCTGTTCAAGCAGCTGAGCCCGCAGATGGTGGGCATGCTCAAGGCAATGTATCCGCAGCCGACCTGAGGGCAGGGCGCCATCAGCCGGGCCCGAGCCCGGCTTTCGGGCTGATCACCCAGCGCAGTGCCCAGCCCTGATCGCGCCAGTGGGAGTCGTCAAAGTACACTGCTTCGGATGAGCTGCCCGCCTCCATCGCATCGCCTGCAAGAGCGCCTGGTTTCCTATTTCTGGAGCGGTGACGCCATCCGCAGTCGCAGTGTGAGCGATGTCGTGCTGTCGGGAACGGTCCGGCTGCCGCCACTGCCGGCAAGGCTGACGGCAGATTGGGAGCGGGAGACGTCCTCGCGCCTGGGACTGGAGCCTGGCGACGTCGACACCTTGTCCCTGGCGCGGGCGCGGGCGCGCTGGCCCGGCTACCGGCAGTGCGTGCAGGTGGCGTCGGACTGGACGCGCATGCTCGGGCTGCCCGAGCTGCTGGTCGCCAGTGAGGTCGCGCTGATGGCGTGCCGCGGCACGCGGTATCACCATGACGGCGCGTACTATGGCGGTGCGGCCTTCTGCAACCTGTTCCTGAGCGAAGACCGGGATCTGGACCTGCATTTCCCGGCCTCGGGTCATCGCATTGCGCTGGCGCGCGGCACAGTGGTTCTGTTCGATACCGCCCAGCCGCATGCCGTCATTGCGCGCCGCAGCAGCGGCTTTGACGCGGTCGATTTTTCCCCGGAGCAGGATCGCACGCCGGTGTTCCTGACCTGGGAACTTCCCATCGAGAATGCCGATCTCGCGCGCCTGCTTGGCGTCGACTTCGACGTCGACCCTTCGACCGCCTTGCTGCTGGACGAGGCGCAGGTCTGGTCGAACGGCGTGCGGGCCAACGTGTGCGCTGATTCCGGTCGCTGGCTTCGGCAGCGTTCCCTCTGAGGTCGCACCAGGCTGCGACGCCCCCCATCTTGTGTGCGACGGCAAAGGCTTCAGCCGCCGGCCCGGATCATTTTCTTGCGCGCGCAGTCAGTCGCGTCGGTAGCTCGAAGGCCGGGGCTGTTCCAGTCCCGTTTGAACCGCTGCAATGAGCTGATCAGACAACTCGCAGAGTTGTTCCCAATGGGCGTGAATCATGTCGCGCCGGGCCTGCGACCCCAGCAGTTCGGCAATGGCGGCGGCCTTCTGGTGGAATGACCGGTGCAGGTTTTCGATTTGCTCACGTTGTTCGACATGGGCGAACAGCGCAGGATTGGCGCACAGCCAATGGGCAAATTCGCAGATCGTGGCATCACCGATCTTCTCGGCGTTGAATTGCTCGTTGGAATGGCCCAGCAAGACGCTCTCAAAGTTCACCAGCCATCTGATATGTGCCGCAATCGCCTTGTCGAACATCCGGGGCATAAGCCTACCTTTATCGATGCCGCGGGCGATGTCCGGAATGGCCCGGTGCGATGCTTGCGACTGTCGCAGGATACGTCATGTTGCCGTCATTCCAAAAGTCATAGGGGTACGCATCTGAGGGTCATTCATGGTCTCACCGCTTTGCCGGCCGGGCGAGCGCAGATTTGAAAGTCCGGATTCCGCCTACGGCCTGTGCTCGGACGGACGAATGCGGGTTGCCATTCGGCTGGCGACGAACTTGGAGACGCGCGGGCCGAACAGCAGCACCATCACGAAACGTCCGACCTGCATCGCCATGACAAAACCGGTATCGACCGCGCTGGTTGCGGCGATGATCGCGACCGAATCCGCCCCGCCCGGGCTGGTGGCGAGGTAGGCCGTCAGCGGGTCCAGGCCATCCACCTGCACCAGCACAACGGCGATGACGAGGCCGGCGCCAATCACGCCAAATATGGCCACCAGCACCTGGGGCAGGGCGCGCAGGGCGTGCAGCAGGATGGTGCGGGTAAAGCGCAGGCCGATGGTCCACCCGATCACTGCATAGGAAATGGCCAGCAGCGGCGCCGGCAATTCAATGCGCAGTGTGCCGGTGAACTGCAGCACCGTCCCCAGAATCAGGGGTGCCATCAGGGGCCCGGATGGAATGCGCAACCAGCGTGCCAGGCCCGAACCGGCCAATGCCAGCAGCAGCGTTGCCATCAGATCGCCCGGGTTGACGATGACCGGCAGATGGCTCAGCGCAGCAAGATGTGGCGCGCCCAGGCGGGCGACCAGCGAGGCCAGTGCCGTCACGATGGCAACGCGGAGGTATTGCATGAAGGCCACAAGTCGGACATCGGCCCCGTACTCGCCGGCCATCAGCACCATGGCCGAGGCCGCTCCTGGCGCCAGACCCCAGATGGCGGTCGTTCCGGGAAGGACCTGGCGCCGCATCAGGATCCAGCCCAGCATGGCGCTGGCAGCGATGATGGACAGCGTGGCACCCAGAAAAATCGGCCAATCGAGGGCGACCTTGGCTAGGATCGATGGCTGCAGGCTCCTGGCCATCAGGCAGCCGATCACACCCTGCGCCAGCACGAACAGGACCTGCGGAACTTCCAGCGTGATCTCATGGGACGACAGGATGATGCCGGCCACCATGCACCCCAAAAGCATGCCGGCCGGAAAATGCAGCGCCGTCAAGCCTCCTCCGAGGACGGCGCTGAGCAACAGCAGCAGGCCCCACGAGCGGGCCGGCTTTTCGCGAAGATGGCGCGAAGGCATCCGCCAGCTAGCTCAGAGCGGCCTGCTCGGCGCCGGTTTTGACAAAGTAGTCGACTGCAAACTTCGCCATCGGTGAATGACTGCGGCCCTTGAGCGCGAAGAGGCCCATCTCGTTGTAGACGGGCGGCAGATCGCTGACATCGAGGCGGACCAATCGCTTGCCTTGCACCTCCTGGACTGCGCCCGCATCGGGGCAGGCCAGCACGGTGTCGGTGGCCATGGCGATTGTCTTGAGCAGGTTCAAGTCATCGCATTCAATCGTTAAGGGCATCGGCCTGCCCTGCTCCAGCCCCATCAAGGCGCCCAGCATGACCAGTATGGGTTCCGGAACGCGCACGCTGGCGATGCCGAAGGGCAGCAATTGCGCCGCCGTCGTCTTGCCCTGCTGCAGCAAGGGATGCGCAGGGCGCGCATAGAAGCCGGCCGACAGGCGGCCGATCCGGGTCAGCGCCAGGTCGGGTGCGCTCGGGACCAGGCTGATGTTGGCAAGAAAGAAGTCCAGCTCCTCGCTGCGCAAATGTTCGGCCAGGTAGTTGGCATTATTCACTTCGACGCGCGTGTTGATCCCCGGGAACCGGGTGCGCAGTTCCATCAGCAGGCCCGGCATCATGGTGGCGGCGGGATAGGGGCCGACGCCAAACGCGAGGTCGCCGATCAGGCGCTCGCGATACAGGCTGACATCGCGTTCCAGGCAGCGGCTGTCGAACACCAGTTTGCGGGCGCGCTCGACAACGAATGCGCCGGCGTCGGTGCAGGTCACTTCCAGCGCGTTGCGGTCGAAGAGTTGCAGTCCGAGTTCTTCTTCAGCCGCCTGCACGCTGCGACTGAAGGCCGGCTGGCTCAGGTGGCACTGCGTTGCGGCGCGGCTGAAGTTGCGTGTATCAGCGAGTGCCACAAGGTGATTGAGGCGTCTCAAATCCATGTTGATCTCCGGGTTCTTCGTTGGATTATGCGGTGCGTGCATCAAGTCCGTCTCAAAAATGCATTAGACGAAGTCAAGCCGTGATTTCACAATCGCCGCTCCAAAAGGGCAACAAGCCCTGGATACGGACCCTGCACCGGCGTCCGGATAGATCAACAGGAACTGGAGACAAGCATGGAATTTGACTACGTCATCGTCGGCGCGGGCTCGGCTGGCTGCGTGCTGGCGGCCCGACTGAGCGAGGATCCGGCCATCAGCGTGTGCCTGCTGGAGTCGGGCGGTCCTGACAGCAGCGTGCTGATCCACGCGCCCGCAGGGGTCGTCGCGATGGTGCCCACCAAAATCAACAATTACGCGTTCGAGACCGTGCCGCAAGCCGGGCTGAACGGCCGTCGCGGCTACCAGCCGCGCGGCAAGACCCTGGGCGGTTCGAGTTCCATCAACGCCATGTTGTACGTGCGTGGCAACCGGTGGGACTACGACCACTGGGCGTCGCTCGGCAACCCGGGCTGGGGCTACGACGAGGTGCTGCCGCTGTTTCGGCGCAGCGAGAACAACGAACAGTTCGAGAACGCGTTTCATGGCCAGGGCGGGCCTCTGAACGTGACCTACCAGAACCACACCAGCCCGATCAATCAGCTCTTTCTGGCAGCGGCGCAGTTGAATGGGCTGGCCCTCAATCCGGACTACAACGGCGCCGAGCAGGATGGCGCCTTCCTGTACCAGGTCAACCAGAAGAATGGCGAACGCTGCAGCGCCGCCAAGGGCTTTCTGACGCCCAATCTGTCGCGCCCCAATCTCAAGGTCCTGACCCATGCGACTTCCGCCAAGGTGCTGCTCGAAGGCAAGCGCGCCTGCGGTGTGGCCTATTACCAGGACCAGCAGCTCAGGCAGGTCAAGGCGCGCCGTGAAGTGATCATGGCCGCTGGCGCCTTTGGCTCGCCGCAGTTGCTCATGCTGTCGGGCATCGGCGCGGCGGCCGAGCTGCAGAAGTTTGGGGTGCCCGTGGTGCAGGACCTGCCCGGCGTCGGAAAGAATTTCCATGATCACATCGACTACGTCCAGACCTGGCGCGTGCCTAGCAGCACCGATACCGTCGGCCTGTCGCTGCGCGGCGCCGGCAAAGTGACCGGTGCGATGCTGGAGTGGAAGAACAAGCGCTCCGGGCTGATGACCACTTCCTTCGCAACCGCCGGCGCCTTCCTGCGCTCATCGCCCGAAGTGCCGCGGCCCGATCTGCAACTCGTCTTTGTGATTGCGATCGTCGACGACCACGCGCGCAAGATGCACTGGGGCCACGGCATTTCATGCCACGTCGAAGTGCTGCGCCCCTGCAGCCGTGGCACGGTTGCGCTGCAAAGCACCGACCCGCGCGCCGCGCCCCTGATCGATCCGCAGTTCCTCGCGGACGAGCGCGACATCGCCCTGCTGCTCAAGGGCGCGCAATGGCAGCAGCGCCTGGTCGAATCGAAGCCGTTCGATTCGATACGGGGCAAGATGCTGTACCCGACGCGCATCGAGGACACGCGCGGCCTGGAGCAGGACATCCGCAACCGGGCCGACACCCAGTACCACCCGGTCGGCACCTGCAAGATGGGGCCACAGAGCGACGCGATGGCGGTGGTCGACGCGCAACTGCGCGTGCGCGGCGTCGAGCGCCTGCGTGTGGCCGATGCCTCTATCATGCCCACGGTGACAGGCGGCAACACCAACGCGCCGACGATCATGATTGCCGAGAAGTGCGCCGACCTGATTCGCGCCAGCCGCTGACATGGCGGCAGAGCCGATATTCAAAACAACGAGGAGACAAACCGATGAAGAAGATAGGCTGCGCGCTGCTGGCAGCGCTCCTGGTGCTGGCGAGCGGCTGCAGCAAGACCACCGGTGCCGGCGGCTCGGCGGGCGACGCCACAACCGAGACGCTCAAGGTCAACGCGCAGTTCGCCAAGGACTTGAAGCTCGATGACCCGCAGGATTTTGAAGACGCCAAGCGCGGCTTCATCGCGCGCCCCACGGGGAAGATCATGGCCGCCGACGGCAGCGTGCTGCAGGACTTCGACGCCTACCAGTTCGAGCAAGGCAAGGCGCCCGATACCGTCAACCCGAGCCTGTGGCGCCATGCCCTGCTCGACGCCCAGATTGGCTTGTTCAAGGTCACCGACGGCATCTGGCAGCTGCGCGGCTTTGACATCGCCAACATCACGCTGATCGAGGGAAAGACCGGCTGGATCGTGGTCGACGCCCTGACCAGCCGCGAGAGTTCGGCCGCGGCCATGGCGTTCGCGCGCCAGTACCTGGGCAACAAGCCGGTTGTGGCACTGGTGTTCACGCACAGCCACATCGACCATTTCGGCGGCGCGCTCGGTATCGTCAGCGCCAGCGACGTCGCGCAGGGCAAGGTTCCGGTTATCGCATCCGAGGGCTTCATGGAAGAGGCCACCGGCGAAAACGTCATGGTCGGCACGGCCATGGGCCGGCGTTCGATCTACCAGTTCGGCCGCGATCTGGAGCGCTCGCCCAAGGGCAACGTTGATACCGGCCTTGGCAAGAACGTGGTGTACGGCACCTTCGGCATACTGCAGCCCACGCGGCTCATCTCGAAACCGACCGAGGAACTGATGCTCGATGGCGTGCGTTTCGTGTTCCACAATGTTCCCGGCGCCGAGGCGCCGGCCGAGATGACCTTCTCGATACCCGAGAAGAAGACCTACGGCGGCGCCGAGAATCTGGCGCAGACCATGCACAACCTGCTGCCCATTCGTGGTGCCAAGGTGCGCGACGCCCTGCGCTGGGCCGAGTACATGCAGCAGGCGCTCGATCAGCTGGCCGATGCCGAGATCTATGTCGGCCAGCACAACTGGCCGATCTGGGGCAAGGCGCGCATCGCGGAATTCATCACCAAGCACCGCGACGTCTACAAATACACGCACGACCAGACCGTGCGCCTGATGAACGCCGGCTTGACGCCGCGCGAAATTGCCGACACGGTGAAACTGCCCAAATCCCTCTCGGAAAACTTCGGCGCACGCGGCTATTACGGCGACCTGCGCCACAACGTCAAGGCGGTGTACCAGTTCTATCTGGGCGTCTACGACGGCAACCCGGTCAACCTCAATCCACTGCCGCCGCAGGAGTCGGCCAAGCGCTACCTGGAACTGATCGGCGGCGCCGACAAGGCCGTCAGCGCCGCACAGGCGGCGTTCGACAAGGGTGAGTACCGGTGGGCTGCGGAACTGCTGGGCCAGGTCGTGTTCGGCCAGCCGGATCACAAGGGCGCCAAGGACCTGCTAGCCAGGACCTATGACCAGATGGGCTACATGTCCGAGTCCGCCACCTGGCGCAACAGCTACCTGACCGCCGCGGCGGAGCTTCGCAACGGCCCGCCGAAGACCGGTGTCAGCCGCGCCGGTTTCATCGAGATGCTCAACCAGACCCCGGTCGAGCGCTTTCTGGAAGCCATGGCCGCCGGTCTCGATGGCCCGGCCGCCGAGGGCAAGAACCTGAAGGTCAATCTGGTCCTGACCGACACCAAGGAGTCCTTCGTGCTGTGGATCGAGAACGCCGTGCTGCATTTCAAGAAGGAAGCGCCGGCCACCGATGCCAACGCCACATTGACGCTGACCAAACCGATCTTCATCAAGATGATGGCCGGCACGGCGGGCATCAAGGACACCTTGCTGAGCGACGACCTCAAGATCGGCGGCAGCAGCATTGACCTGATACGCTTCTTCACCCTGATCGACAAGGCGCCGGGCACCTTTGCCATCGTCACCAAGTAGGCGCGTCAAGTCCTGACTTCCCGTGCGCGCACTGCCGTTCGGTGCCGCGCGGGCCTTGCCTGTAAGCTGGCATGAGGCTTGTGCAGGCTAGACTGCGCTCCGATGCGCCGGGCGTGACCTGGTCCGCTGCGCAGAATCCCGCCAGTCAGTGAATCCATTCAGCACGACAGGACAATGAAACCATTACAGTCAATTCAGGCGCTGGAGCTTTGGCTCAGGCAGCAGTCCGACATCGTTCGTTTCGGCATTGCCATCGCGCTGACCCTGCTGGTTGCCGGTCTCGATCTGGGCACGCCGCCCTATATCAACGTCACCGGTTACTACCTGCTGCCTATCTTTCTTGCGGTCTGGTTTTGCAGCCCGATGCAGACGACCGTCGTGGTCGGGATTTGCGACGGCATCAACGTCTACACCAACCACTTGAGTTTCCCGGAGGATGTCTCGGGCGCATACGAAACCCTGTCCGACATTTCGGTTCTCGTCATTTTCATCGCGTTCGCTGTCACGATTCATTTCCTGAAGGGAACGCTGGACCGGCTGCGGGATGAAAGCCGAACCGACCAGTTGACGGGGCTGAAAAATCGCCGGAGTTTCCTGGAAACCCTGGAGATGGAGAACCTGAGAAAGAAGCGCTTTGGCCAAGGGCTGACCCTGGTGGCCATCGATATCGACAACTTCAAGAGCATCAACGATACCGAGGGCCACCACCGGGGTGACGCGCTGCTGGTCGCCGTCGGCCAGTGCCTGACCCGAATGCTGCGGGATGTGGACTGCGTCGGGCGGCTTGGCGGCGACGAGTTTTCGATCGTGCTGCCAAGAACCAGTTTCGAACAGGCCGAACACGTGCTGCAACGCCTGCAGCAGGAACTGCGAACCGTTGTCAAGTCATTCAGCAGCCAGGTCAGCGCCAGCATTGGCGCCGTCGTTGTCCCTGACAAGCTTCAGTTGCCGATTTCCGAGTTGCTGGAAAAGGCCGATGCCGTGATGTACGCCGTCAAGAACAAAGCGAAAGACGATTTGCTCATCTTTCGCTTGACCTGAGGTCGCGCGCGCCAGCGCCGGCCACTGCGGCTACTTGGCTGGAATCGTCAGCGATTTCTTCAGTACGGCAGGCAGGTAGGAATCGAGTTGCGCAATCATCGCGACGTAGACTTCCATCGGCTTGCCCCAGGCGTCGGGCACGTCGGCGGTGGTGCCGGTCGCGTATTCGGCCAGCGTGAAGGTCTTGGCCTTGGCCTCCGGGTAGGCATCCACCAGGCGCGTCTTGTGCTTGTCGGTCATCGTCAGCAAGACATCGGCATGGCGCACATCGTTGGCGGTGATTTGCGCAGCCAGATGGGCGCTGACATCGATGCCCCGGTCCTTCAGCAGCTTGACCACGTTGGCTTCCGGATGGACATCAAACGGATCCATGTCGACCGCGCGCGAGATGACCGCAATGTGCGCGCCCATCTTGCCGATCAAGACGTTGGACAATGCTTCCGCGCTGACGCTGCGCCCGGTGTTGCCGGTGTCGACGAAGGCAATCTTCTTGGGCTCTTCCGCCTGCACTGCGCCCCACATTCCGGCAGCCATGACGAGGGCGAAAGCAAATTTTTTGAACATGTGATTTTCCTGAAGGTTAGGGATTCATCGGGATGACGCAGCATACGGCGCGCCACCGCCGGCGCGCCAGTGTAAAGCCTGATGGCGCGGTTGTCTTCGGCAGCGCACGCCGGCAACGGCTCAGCGTTTGGCGAGCTCGATCAGCATGCGCGACATCAGGTAGAGCCGCGGCACGATCGAGTCGACCTCGATGTATTCATCGCGGGCGTGGTAGCCCCAGCCGGCCAGGCCGAAGCTCTCGATGACCGCGGCCTTGTCCGAGCGCGCGGCAAACGCCGCGTCGGTGGCGCCGCCGGTCATCGGCACGACGTCCAAGGGGCGATCGAGTTCAAGGTAGATGGCTTGCGCCTTGTCCGCCAGCGCCCGGGCCTTGGCGCCGCCCAGGTAGGGCGGGCGGCCACCGAGCAGGGTGATGGTGGTCTGGGTGTCGGGGATCAGTTTCTTGCTGTTGACCATGTCCTGCAGCGCGGCCTGCAGTTTCTCGGCCGCACCGGGCTGCGAGGTGCGCACATCGGCCGACGCCAGCGCCTTGTCCGGGATCTGGTTGCGCACCGTTCCGGCCTGGGCCGTCGTCCAGTTGAGCTGCACGCCGGGGATGCCCTTGTCCACGTCGCGCGTTTGCAGCACTTGGTGGCTCAGCTCGATCAGGGCGTTGCGGCCCAGCTCGGGTGCCGCGCCCGCGTGCGAGGTGCGGCCCTTGACCTCCATGTCGATGCGCGTCGCGCCGCTGGCGCCCAGCAGCACGGCCTCGTTCTTGGCGACGGCTTTGGCGGCCGTGGGTTCGCACGACAAGACCACGTTGTTCTGATCGGCCAGCTTCGAGATCAGCTCTCCCGAGCCGATCGAGCCGACTTCCTCGTCGGGATTGAACAGCACGGTGATCGCGGCGTAGTCCCTCCAGCCGGCGTCCTTGAGCAGGGCCAGGCTGTGCAGGATGACAGCGATGCCGCCCTTGTCGTCGGCAATGCCCGGACCGTAGACGCGGTTGCCCTCGACTCGGTAGCCCTGCGAAGCCAGGATGCCCTTCTGGTAGACGGTGTCCATGTGGGCCTGCAGCATGAAGCGCTTGCTGCCCGTGCCATGAATGGTTCCGACCACCGTGTCGGCACCGGCACCCGCCGTGGTCTTGTGGCGCTCGGTGGCAAAGCCCAGCGCCTTCAGGCGAGCTTCGACCAGGTCCGCCATCTGGGCCAGGCCCGCGAGGTCGGCGCTGCCCGATTCGATCAGCACCATCTGGCGCAGGCTTTCGATCACGGCGCTCTGGGCTTTTTCGGCGGCGGCCTTCAGTGCGGCGTCGGGCGCGGCCTGAGCGACGGACGCGCCAAGGGCCAGCGCTGCGGCCAGCGCACACAGGCGCATGGAATGGGACATGAACATGGAGTCTCCTGTGGCTGGGATGGATGGGTGTTGAAAGCCCTGCGTTCCAGTATCGCATCGTTGATGCGGTGCCGACCAGCGGCACGCGCCTCCAAAGCCTAGAATCCCGCCGAACCGATGGCGTCGGGGATTGATCGTCAAGAGGGGGATGCAGTGGACATTGAAGACTTCATGCGAGGGTACAAGACGGCCTGGGAAAGCAGGGACGAAAGCCGGTTCGCGGCGCTCTTTGCGCCCGACGGCGAGTACCACAACACGCCGTTCGCCGTTCAGCGCGGACCCGAGCAACTGGCCGCGTATTGGCGCCGCGTCAAGCTGCAGGAAGACGTTCAGGTCAGGTACGAAATCCTGGCGTCGACGGCAACGGGCGGCATCGCCCACTGGCACGTGACCTACCAGGTCGACTCGGAGGAACTGTTCCAGATCTGGGCCCGGTCCACCGGCACCAACCTGATCGCGCGCAAGCCGGGTGATCCGCTCCCCCGGATGGTGCTCGATGGTGTGCTGAAGGCGGAATTTGCCGCCGGCCAATGCACGAACTGCCGCCTGTGGTGGCACAGCATGCCTGTCGCGCCATGACCTGCAGGGCCTCGCGGCCGGACCCGGTGCGCGTCAATCAGGCCGGATGTTGGCTTCGCGGATCAGCTTTTCATAGCGGATGCGCTCGGAGTGGAGCAGGGCGCCGAACTGCTCGGCCGTGCCCGGATTCACTTCGCCGCCGACGCCGGTCATGCGCGCGCGCACTTCCGGCGTCTGCAAGGCCTTTTGCACTTCGGCGTGCAGTCTGGCGACGACCGGTTTCGGCGTTGCGGCCGGCGCCAGCAGCCCGTACCAGACCGAGGCCTCGAAGCCGGCAAAGCCGGACTCGGCAATCGTCGGCACGTCCGGAAAGATGGCGCTGCGGGTGGCGCTGAGCACGGCCAGCACCTTGAGCTTGCCGCTCTTCACATGCGGTAGCACTTCGAGCGCATTGACGGCGACCAGCGGCAACTGGCCGCCGATGGTGTCGGTGATGGCTTGGGCGCCGCCCCGATAGGGAACGTGCATCAGCGAGATGCCGGCAGCACGCGCAAACAGCTCGACCGCCATGTGCGGCGTCGAGCCGTTGCCCGGTGTGGCAAAGGCAATCACGCCGGGCTTGGCCTTGGCGGCCTCGATCAGCTTGGCGATGTTGCCGTAGGGCGCGCCGGCGTTGGCTGCGATCACGACGGGCACACGGCCGATCAGGGCGATCGGCACCAGGTCCTTCTCGGCATCGAAGGGCGCGGGCTGGTACAGCGCCATGTTGGCCGCCAGCGCGTTGGCCGCCATCAACAGGGTGTAGCCGTCGGCCGGCGCGTCGATGACCGACTTCACGGCGATGTTGGTACCGGCGCCGGGCTTGTTGTCGACGATGAAGGTCTGCCCCATCGTGGTGGCCAGGCTTTGGCCCACAGTGCGGGCCACGATGTCGACCGCGCCGCCGGCGGCGTAGCCGACGACGATGCGAACCGGCTTGGTCGGGTACTGCTGCGCGTTGGCCAGCAGTGGGACGGCCGCCGCCAGGCTTGCCAGCATCGTGCGTCGGGTCAGCTGGCCAGGGATGTCATAGGTCTTCATGGATTTTTTCTCCGGTGTGAAGCGTGTGGTCTGTCATTCGCCGCGTGCCGTGCCGCGCAGGCCGGCGCGTTGCACGATCGATTGCAGCCGGCCGCTGGCCGCTGCGTCCTGCCCGAAGCGCGCGAGGTAGGGCAGGGCGGCACTGCGGCCTTTCGGGATCGCGATGGCCAGCGCCTCGTGGCCCCAGCTGCCGTCGAGCACGCGCGAATTGGGCAAGCCGTCCGACAGCTCGAACAGGATGCCCTTGTTGGTGGCGAAGGCGTCGATCGCGTGCTCGCGCAGCAGGGCCTGCGCCTGCGTGAGCGAAGCCGCGCTCACCAGGGTCGCATGCTTGAACTGACGGCCCAGCACGCCCTGAGAGGTGCTGCCCTGGCTCACGCCGATGCGCATGCCGCTGCGGTCCACATCGGCCAGCGTCTTGACCGGTGAATCCGGCAGCACCAGATAGCCGAGTTCGAGCCGGATCAGCGTCGGCGCGAAATCGACGTCGCGCGCGCGGCTCTCGGAGGCGTTGGTCACGGTGAAGTCAACCGCGCCCGTTTTCAGCGCGTCGATCACCTGCGCCACACGGGCGAATTCCACCAGCGTCACCGGCACGCCGAGCTGTGTGCCCAGGGCGAGTCCGAGGTCGTGCGCGACACCGGCCTTGTCGCCAGCGATCACCACCATCGAGGTCGGACTGCCGGGGTACACGCCGACGCGCAGCGCGCCGGTCGGCGCCAGCGCCGCCAGCGTCGCGGCATCGGGCCTGGGCGCTGTTGCGGCACAGCCCGCCAGCATCGATACGAAAGGCAGGACTGCGCAAAGCAGGCGGCGCCGGAGCATGTTCATGGCAGATCCTTGCGAGTGGACGGGACGGAGAATCAGTCGATGTAACGCAGGCCGGCCTTAGCCAGGGGTTCGCGCATCTTGTACATGTCCAGGCCCAGCACACCGGCGGCGAACTGGGCGCGCTTATCGGCCTCCAGGCTCTCGCGCTGGGCTGCGGCATCGGCCACCTGCTGCGCGAGCGCGGCGGGCACGAGCACGACGCCGTCCACATCGGCCACCACGACATCGCCCGGGTTCACGACGGCGCCGGCGCAGACCACCGGGATGTTGACCGAGCCCAGCGTCGCCTTGATCGTGCCCTTGGCGTGGATGGCGCGGCTGAACACGGGGAAGTTCATCTTCTCGAGCTCGTTCACATCGCGCACGCCGCCGTCGATGACCAGGCCGCGCGCGCCGCGCGCCTGAAAGCTCGTGGCCAGCAGGTCGCCGAAGAAACCGTCGAAGCTGTCGGTGGTGCACGCGGCAACGACCACATCGCCGGGCCGCAGCTGCTCGGCCACCACGTGCATCATCCAGTTGTCGCCCGGCTGCAGCAGCACCGTCACGGCCGTGCCGCAGATGCGGGCGCCCCGATAGACGGGCCGCATATAGGGCTTCATGAGGCCGACCCGGCCCATGGCCTCATGGATGGTCGCGACTCCGAAGTTGCCGAGCTGCGCCACGGCCGCAGGGTCGGCGCGCGTGATGTTGCGTTTGACGATGCCCAGCTTGTTCATGTCCATGTTCATCGCCCCTTCTTTTGCAGCGCCGCGTCGAGCCGCGGGAAGACGCGCCGCACGTTGCCTTCGTAGATCTGGAAGCGGTCGGCCTCGCTCAGGATCTTCGAACTCTCGATGTAGCGTTTGGTGTCGTCGAAATAGTGGCCGGTCTGCGGGTCGATGCCGCGCACCGCGCCGATCATCTCGGATGCGAACAGCACGTTCTTCACCGGTATGACGGTGTTGAGCAGGTCGATGCCCGGCTGGTGGTAGACGCAGGTATCGAAGAAGATGTTGTTCAGCAGGTGCTCTTCGAGCAGCGGCTTCTTGAGCTCCTGCGCCAGCCCGCGAAAGCGTCCCCAGTGGTAGGGCACGGCGCCGCCGCCGTGCGGGATGAGGAAGCGCAGCGTCGGGAAATCCTTGAACAGGTCGCTGGTCAGGCACTGCATGAAGGCCGTGGTGTCGGCGTTCAGGTAGTGCGCGCCCGTGGTGTGAAAGCAGGCGTTGCAGCTGGTGCTGACATGGATCATGGCCGGGATGTCGTACTCGACCATCTTCTCGTAGATCGGGTACCAGTGGCGGTCGCTCAGCGGCGGCGAGGTCCAGTGCCCGCCCGACGGATCCGGGTTGAGGTTGATGCCGACATTGCCGAATTCGCGCACGCATTTCTCGAGCTCGGGAATGCAGGTGCGCGGATCGACACCGGGTGACTGCGGCAGCATGGCCACCGGCACGAAGTGGTCGGGGAACAGCTGGCTTACGCGAAAGCACAGCTCGTTGCAGATGGCGGCCCAGGCGCTCGATACCGCGAAGTCGCCGATGTGATGCGCCATGAAACTGGCGCGCGGCGAGAACAGCGTGATGTCGCTGCCGCGCTCGCGCATCAGGCGCAACTGGTTGCTCTCGATCGACTCGCGCAGTTCGTCGTCGCTGATCCTGAGGTCGGCTGCCTTCGGGCTCAGCGCCGGGTCCTTGATGCCGGCGATCTGCGCTTGGCGCCAGTTCTCCAGGGCTTTCGGTGCCGTGGTGTAGTGGCCGTGGCAGTCGATGATGAGCGGTTTCTTCATGTGGGTTCCTGTGCGCGTGCGCGGATCGTGTTCAATGGCCGGCCCAGACGGCAGACGGCACCATGGCCTGGCCCTGCATCAGCAGGCGTGCCGTTCGCAGCAGCGCCGCCTTGCTGACCTTTTGCGGGTCGGCGGGATCGGTCTCCAGCTCGACGCTGAACTCGCCGGTGGGATGCTCCACCGACACGGTCTTGCTGCGGCCTTGCGGCATGACGGCGATGCCGTCGCAGACCGAGCCGCGCAGCACGCAGGCCGTGCCGACCGTGACCGCGGCCAGCACGCCGATGGCGTCATGGCAGACGTGCGGAATGAAGCTGCGCGTGCTGATGGCGCCGCCAGCGCGCGGCGCGGCGATGAGCGTCATCTTGGGGTAGTTCTTGGCCGTGACGTCGCCCAGTCCCATGGCGTGAGCGGCGACGATGCGCAGGCGCTCGATGCGCTTCTTCAAATCGGCATCGACATTCATGGCGGCGACGTCTTCATAGCCGCTGCGCCCGATGTCAGCCGAGCGCAAGATCACCAGCGGCATGCCGTTGTCGATGCAGGTCACCTCGATGCGAAACGCCGCATCCCCTGCCTGCGCGGGGACATCGAGCACGTCTTTCACGTTCCCCGTGGGCAGCAGACCGGCAGCGACGGAGCCCGCGGTGTCCAGAAAGTTGATGCTGATCGGCGCGGCAAAGCCCGGCACGCCGTCGATGCGCGCGTTGCCCGCGTACGCGACCTGACGGCCGTTGATGCCCTGGGGTGTCTGCACCGTCACGTCGCACTGCATGTCGGTGTTGAGCGTGAGCACGCGAAAGGTGCTGGCATCGCCCTGCGGCTGAACCAGGCCGCGTTCGAGCGCAAACGGCACCACCGCGGCCAGCATGTTGCCGCAGTTGGGCGTCGTGTCCACCGTGTCGGTGTCGGGCTGCAGCTGGGCAAAGAGGAAGTCCAGGTCCACGCCCGGTGTGCGGCTCTTGCGCACGATGCCGACCTTGCTGGTCAGCGGATGGGCGCCGCCCAGGCCGTCGATCTGGCGCTTGTCGGGCGAGCCCATGACCGCCAGCAGCACCTTGTCGCGGGTCGGCCTGTCAGCCGGCAGGTCGGCCTCGAGGAAGAACGGACCCTTGGAAGTGCCGCCGCGCATGAAGAGGCAGGGGATGGCAGTTTGCATGAGGAAATTCTAGTGAGCTATGCCGTGCGCAGCGCGGATGCCGGCGACTATCTGATATCGCAATTCGGCATAGCTTGCGGATTGCTATACGATCTGCAGCCATGGACTTGAAGCAGATCGAATCATTCGTCAGGGTCGCTGAAATGGGCAGCTTCACGCGTGCCGCGCTGGCCCTGGGCCTGCCGCAGCCGCTGCTGAGCCGCCACGTGCGCCAGTTGGAGGTTGAACTGCGCCAGACGTTTTTGCTGCGCAACGGGCGCGGCGTCAGCCTGACCGAACCCGGCAAACTGCTGCTCGAGCACGGACGCGGCATCCTGCACCAGGTCGCTCTGGTGCGCGAGGAACTCGAGTCGGTGCGCGGCGCCCTGGGCGGGCATGTGTCGATCGGCTTGCCGCCATCGCTGAGCCGGCTCATCACCGTGCCCCTGACGCTTGAATTCCGCAAGCGAATGCCGCAAGCCCATCTGACGCTGACCGAGGGCTTCTCGGTGGCCATGAACGAGGGCCTGCGTTCCGGACGTCTCGACATGGCCGTGGTGTACAACTCGCCGCACTCGCCCGACATCGAGACCCGACTGCTGCACCGCGAAGCGCTGGTGCTGATCTCCTCGGAAGCCAGCGTCAAGAACCTCACGGGCCAGAAGCTCAAGCCGAAGATGCCGCTCTCGGCGCTGGCCACGCTGCCGCTGATCGTTCCGAGCCGCCCGAACGCATTCCGTCTGCTGGTCGAGACCGAACTGATGCGCCTCAATTGCAAGCCGCGCATTGAAATGGAAGTCGACGGCCTCAACGCGATCCTGGACCTGGTCGCGCAGGGCCTGGGCTTTGCCGTCCTGCCCCCCTACACCCTCAACAATTTCCCGCGGCCGCACCCGTTTTCCACGCATCAATTGCACAGCCCGCAACTGACCTGCGAACTGATGTTGGTGACCTCGGCGCGCCGACCCAGCACGCACACGCACAAGAGCGTCCAGACGCTGGTGGCTGACCTGGTGACCCAGGCGACCCAGGCCTACCCTTGACTGCTCAGGCGCATCGGGTTAGTACCGGTTCGCGTTTTGTTATAGCAGCTATGTGTGACGAGGGCGCGCTTTGCCACTTATGCTTGGCCGGCCCGATCTGTTTCCAAACCCATTTCAAGGTCACTGCATGATTTTTCAATTGCTGCTTCGTCCCCTCGCATTGATCTCGCTGGTGCTGAGTCTGGTCAGCGCACCCGTCCTGGCCCAGCCGGCCAAGACCGAAGTCCTGTGGCTCGGCCAGTCGGCGTTCAGAATCACGACCCCGACCGGCAAGGTCATCATCACCGATCCGTGGCTGATCAACAACCCGCTGACGCCGCCCGAATACAAGAAGCTCGAAGCGCTGGGCAAGGTCGATCTGCTGCTGGTCACGCACGGCCACCTGGACCACATCGCCGACGCGCCGGCCATCGCCACGCTGAACAAGATCCCGATGTACGCGCCGGGCGACATGAACCAGTCGGCGGCGCTGCTGGGCATCCTGCTGCCGGCGCAGTTGCCGCGTTTCAACAAGGGCGGCACGATCAACCCGCTGCCCGGCATCAAGGTCACGGCCGTGCATGCGGAACACTCTTCCGTTCTGGTCTGGAAGAACGCGACCACCGGCAAGGACGAGACCCACGTCGGCGGCGAGCCGCTGGGCTACATCATCGAACTGGAAAACGGCTTCCGGATCTACCACATGGGCGACACCGCCCTGTTTGGCGACATGAAATTCATCGCCGAGTATTACCACCCTGACCTCGTGCTGATTCCGATCGGTGGCAACTTCACCATGGGTCCGGTTGACGCCGCTTACGCCGTCCGCGAATGGCTCAAGCCGAAGTTCGTGATCCCCATGCACTACGGGGCCAACCCGCTGGGCAAGGGCACGCCGGCCGAACTGGTGGCGGCGCTCGGTGCCAGCACAACGAAAGTGCTCGCGCTCAAACCGGGCGAGAAGGCTGAGTTCTGATGCAGCGCAACGTGCACTCCATGGCTCTGGCTGCGACAGGAATCATCGCCGCTCGCGCCATCATGACGCTGGCGGCCGCCCTGTGCTGCATCGGCGCGGCCACGGCCCAGACCAGCTACCCGACCAGGCCGATCCGGATGGTTGTTCCCTTCACCCCGGGCGGCTCGACCGATATCCTGGCGCGCTCGATCGGGATGGAACTGAGCAAGGCCTGGGGCCAGCCGGTCATCATCGACAACGTGCCCGGGGCCGGCGGCTCGATCGGGGCCGACAAGGTGGCCAAGGCACCGGCCGACGGCTATACGCTGCTGATGGGCCACATCGGCACGCTGGCCGTCAATCCATCGCTCTATCCGAAACTGCCCTATGACCCGGTGAAGGACTTCGCACCCGTGGCCTGGGTGGCGCGCGTGCCCAATGTGCTGGTGGTCCATCCTTCGGTCAAGGCCGCCAATCTGAAGGAGTTCGTGGCGCTGGCCAAGGCCAGGCCCGGGCAGCTCAATTACGGATCGGGCGGCAACGGCAGCGCGGCCAATCTGGCCAGCGAATATTTCAAGCTGCAGACCGGCACCGCGATCCTGCACATCCCGTACCGCGGCACGGCGCCTGCGGTGACCGACCTGATGGGCGGGCAGATCCAGATGCTGTTCACCGGTGCCCCGGCGGTCATGGGCCAGATCAAGGGCGGTCAGTTGCGTGCGCTGGCGGTGTCCAGCCCGAAACGCCTGGACATCCTGCCCGATGTGCCGACCGTGGCCGAGTCCGGCTACAAGGACTTCGAGGCCGACCAGTGGTACGGCGTGGTGGCGCCGACCGGCACGCCCAAGGAGGTCATCGCCAAGCTCAACGCCCAGATCAACCAGGCCCTGGCCTCAGCCGAGCTCAAGACACGCCTCACCAACGAAGGCGCGATTGCGATGCCGACAACACCCGAGGCCTTTGGCCAGCACATCGTGCGCGAACTCGCGCGCTGGAAGCCGGTTATCCGATCCGGACGCGTCAAGGCCGATTAGGCCTGGCTGTTGCATCACTTCTTCTCGAGCAACCGGTCCGCATAGTCCTGCCAGCGGGCATCTTTGGCCAGGCCCCGGAACACGCCGGCCCGGGCCTGGTCGGCCACCCATTGCTGCTTGTTGGCGATCGCCTCGGCCATGAAGGGCGGGAAGCCGGCCTCCCGGACGGTGTTGGTTGATTCGCGCATCTCTTCGGCGCGGCGCTGGCCGTGCTGGACGACGCGCGAGAAGAAGTAGGCGCCCTGCTGCGCCCAGTCGATCGACGGAAAGGTCTCCTGCAAGGTCGGCAGCACATGGTCTTCCACGCCATAGGCGCGTGCCGTGGCATAGCTCTCGATGACCAGCGCCTCCAACCCCTTGATCATGACGCTGCGGCACATCTTGATCGCGCTGGCAACGCCGACTTCACGCGACACGGTCCTGGCGCTCATGCCCCAGGCATTGAGCACCTCGGCCAGTTCCCCGGCGCGCGCGCCGCCGAGCAGTATGGGCACGCGAATGCCATACGGCGACACCGAGGTCATGACACCGGCCTCGACGTAATGTGCACCGGCGGCCTCGATCAGCGCCCCCGCCTGCTGCTTGGTGCCGGGCGAGGCTGAAGTGAGATCCAGGAAGACGCTTCCTGATTGCATGTGCGCGGCTGCGGCCTGCGCCACGGTCAGCGTGCTGGAGGCGGCGACGGCGGAAATCACGAGGTCGGCCGACTGGCACAGTTGCGCCATCGAATCAAGGGCTGCAACGCCGGCCATTGCGGCATGGTCACGCTGCACGTTGCCCAGTACCGGCAAATCGAATTTGATGTCCCAGGCGCTGACGGCGCCGACATGGCCGCGCAGTCCTGCTGCGAAGATCTTTCCGACTTCGCCGTAACCGACCAGTCCCAAATGTTCGAACTTCATGGTCTGCCCCGTTTTACTGTTGCGGGATCTTGGCGCGAACGATGACCTCGCCCCAGCGCCGGGTTTCGCTGCGCAGCAATTGGGCTGCCTGCTCGGGTGTGCTCGACTGCGCGTCCACATTCAGATCGCGCAGCCGCTTTCGGACCTCCGGTGCGTTCAATGCGGCAACGATGTCCCGGTTGAGCCGGGCAATCACCGACTTCGGTGTCCTGGCCGGTACGGCCAGGCCGTTCCAGCTTGACGCGATGAATCCCGCGACACCACTCTCCCTGGCGGTCGGGACGTCCGGCAGCACGCTGGCGCGCGCGGCGCCGGCGACCGCCAGCGCACGCAGGGCGCCGGAATTGATTTGCGGCAGCACCGGCGCCAGGATCTCTACCGCTGCGTCAACCTGCTTGCTGCGCAGGGCCGTGATCACAGCCGGCGAGCCGTTGAACGGCACGATCTGGATGTCCACGCCCGCGCTCGTCTTGAACAGTTCGGCCGCCAGATGCTGTGTGCTGCCGATGTTGATCGTGGCCAGATTCAGTTTGCCGGGATTGGCTTTCGCATAGGCGACCAGGTCAGCGAGACTTCTGAAAGGCGAGTCCGACGGGGTGATGACGGCCAGGTCGAAGTAGCCCAGCGTGGAGACCGGTGCAAAGTCGCGCAGGGTATCGAAGGGCAGCGTCTTGAACAGGCCGGCGCTGACGGCCGTCGCGTTCGAGATCAGCAGCAGGGTGTGGCCGTCAGGGTCGGCCTTGGCCACCGCGTCGCCGGCTACCACACCGCCGGCGCCAGGCTTGTTGTCGATCAGGACCGCCTGCCCGAGCGATTCACTGAGTTTTTGCGCCACCGTGCGCGCCGTCAGATCCGCAACGCCGCCGGCGCCGAATGGCACGACGATGCGCAGCGGCTTGGACGCAAAAGCCTGTGCCATCGAGGCGGCCGGCAGCATCAGCATGACACCGCACAGCACGAGGAACCGGATTGCCTTGTTCATTTTCTGTGAGCCTGAAGCGGGAGGGGTTGGAAGGGCGCGTCGGAACTGCCTGGTTTTGGGCGGCGCCGACCGCGACCTCCCGATTCTGTGGCATCCCTGCTGCATGCGACAATCAAAAAAGGGATAGCAGCTATGTGGCGGACCGACTCCGGGCGCAACAACCAACCCGCCCTGACACGAGCGACAACGCCACGGCGCCCCGGCCGGAGCGCCGGCGCGGCGTCACTTGGTGATCTTGCTGATCTTCGATCCCTCGAAGGTCAGGTTGTACATCAGACCCTGGTTCGAGAAGATGAAGCCGATGATGGGCTTTTTTGCCGTCTCGGTGTCGATGCTGCCGCCCGCACCGAGCGTGGCCAGTGCGACGCTGCCGTCGACGCCGGCTTTCCAGCCCTGGCTGCTGCGGAAATTGCCAAGTGCATGCTCGTTCATGAAGAGCACGATCTCGCTGCGCGCCTGTGCCCCCAACTGGAGGCCGATCGAGGCCGAGGCGATGTTGTAATAGGCGACGGGCTTGCCGTGGATCAGCAGGGCGCCTTCACCATACTCGCCGCCAATGCCGATGCCGGCCTTGATGACTTTGGGAAAGACGAGCATGCCGGCGGCCTTCTGCGCCAACTCGTGGCCGGCGCTGGTCTGTTTCTGGAATTGCCCCAGTGTCTCACGGACCTGGGCGTCGATCTCCTGCTTCGATGCGGCTGACGCGGCGGTGGCGAACACAAGGGCGATGATTGCAATGAGGGTACGCATCGGGGCTGCCTTTCGGTATCGACGGTTCGAATGTGGTTTCGTGGCGGCGGATCCTGTTCGCGGCCAGGCTGCGTTGGCGCAAGGTCCCTGGCGCGGCAGTTCAGACCGCAGCATCGGTCAGAGCGTTTATCCATGTGTTGCGAATGGTCAACATCGGCCAGCATCGGTTGCGCCCGCGCGGTGACCGCGGCGCCTTCTTCGCGGCCTTCCAAATCCGGCCAATCCGGTCTTTGCTCAGGTGGTCCGGAAGAAGGAAACCGCTTGTACCAGACCGGCCGATTGGACCCGGAGTGAATCTGACGCACCGGCGCTTTGCTCGACCAGTGCCGCATTCTGCTGTGTGTTGCGTTCGATGTCTGAAACCGAATCGTTGACACGGTGGATGGAGTCGGCCTGCTCCGACGTTGCGCGGGAGATCGCCGCGACCATGGTGGAGACTCGCTCGATCGCTTCAACAATTCGGCGCATGGTCTCACCTGCGGCATGAACTTTCAGGATGCCGGACTCCACCTGCTCGACCGAAGCGCCGATCAGGGTGCGAATCTCTTTGGATGCCGCCGCACTGCTTTGCGCCAGCACACGCACTTCGCTGGCGACGACGGCGAATCCGCGCCCTTGTTCGCCGGCCCGGGCCGCCTCCACCGCGGCATTGAGCGCCAGAATATTGGTTTGAAACGCGATGCTGTCGATGGTGCCGATGATTTCACTGATGCGGCTGGCCTGCACGCTGACGGCGTTCATGGTGGTGACCACTTCCGTCACGGCAACGCCGCCTTGTCCCGCGACTTTGGTCGCCTCGGTCGCAAGCTGGTTGGCCTGGACGGCGGTCTGCGAGTTGAGCTCGATGGTGCTGGTCAGTTGAGCGATCGACGACGATGTGGCCTGGATGGCAACGACGGTCTCTTCGGTTCGATTCGCCAGGTCCGAACTTCCCATGGAGACTTCACCAACCGCGATGTCGATCTGATCGGCCCCGCCGCGAATCTCGGCCATCAGGACATTGAGGCGCTGTGTGACCTTGTCCAGGGTCAGAAGCACCTGTCCGGTCTCGTCATGCCCGGCTTGCGTGGAGCGCGAGCGCAAATTGCCGGAAGCGACTTCATGCGCCATGTCCACTGCCGATCGCAGGGGTCGAACGATGGCGCGCGCGATCAGCCAGGTCAGCATCATGCTGATCAGCATCGCGCCCACGGTCACGGCCATCGAGGTCCTGGTGCCGACGCTCAGGCTGTCGGCGGCCTGATCGCCGCTGCGTTTGGACTGCGCCACCTACACATCGAATTGCTCCTGAAGGAGCTCGCGGGCTTCGCCATAAGCCGCTTCCGCCGTGCTCATCAGGATGGCCGCGGTGTACAGGTCTGCCTCCTTCATGTCCATGGAGTCGCCTGCGGTCTTGATGTACTTCTTGAAGGCGGAGTCGATTTTCCCGACGCGAACGGCAGCCTCCGGATCGCGTGCCAGGGCGGTCTGCAATTCGCCGATCTTTGTTTGCGTGGCCTTGAATTCCGAAGCGATTCTCTGATCGAGCGACTTGATGATTTCCGGCTTCAGATTGGCGCCGGCGTAGGCCACGCTCTGCATTACCATGGCATTGGAGGCGACCACACGTTCCTGCACTTCGGCGACCCGAATCAGATCGGTCATGTTCCGCTGCGTCAACTGGTCCAGCGTTCGGGAGGGTTCCCTGGAAGTGGATTGCGAGTAGAGGGCGACGAGCAGCAGACACGCAAGCACCAGCGCGGGGGCCCTGGCCACTTTGAACATCAGGGGTAAATTGTCGAAATGCTTCTTCATGCTGAGCTGGGTACTGGCAGTGATGGACAGGCTGGGGACACCGGGTCCGGGTGTTGGATCAACGGTAGGCGCCAACCACGATGAGGCCGTCAAACCCCGGAATGCGCTTGACGTAGCCGGACTTGCCTTCGGTCTTCTTCGTGATCGGGTGCGACCAGTCGTAATCGACCCAGCCCTCGCCTTTGCTGGAGGCGACTTCGACGCACTCCTTGATGAACGCCTTGCCGTTTTGGTCCTTCATTTCAAGCAGGCTCTTCTCGATCAATTTCTCATTGGCGCCATGGGCTAGGACCACGCCCTTGAAATCCGCGGTCCAGACATACAGATCCTTCTTTGTCCAGTTGGCCTTGTCGTTGCTGAAATCCTTGGACGCCTGTTCGTTCCCGACCTTCTTGATATGCGCCAGCGCGGCATTGACCATGGCTTTGGCTTCGTCCTTGGTGCCGCGCTCCTGGGCAAACGAGGGTGCACAAAGCAGCATTGAAAGTAGACATGCAGCAAGGGCTCTGAGAAGTGTCATGAAATACTCCAGTTGAGTTGAGTTGAATGCGAAACGTGGTTTCCAAGTCCTCCTGCGGTCGGAACCTGGTCAGGACACATCTCCGAGTGTCCGAAAGCACACGTTAATGGTTTGCAACGCAACTGATTGACCAATAAGAGCTCGATTTCCGCCTTTAATCGATTTTTCGATGGTGCGCCCTTGCAAGGACAGGCCGACCGGCTCGATGAAGAGCGGGCGAACTTCACTTCTGATCGCCCGATAAACGATGGCCTGAGGCCTTAACGTTGACATTGAGAGGCATCGCGTGAGCGAGCCTTGGTGTCATCCGCAAGGGAGAGTGAAATGGGCATGAGAATTCCGGCCGGGACATCGGGCGTCCACGGCAGGGCGCAGGCAAGGCCAAGGATCAAGCCTGCCGATGTCGCGGGCAATCCGGTCGACGACTTGGCATAGCGCAGGAGGCAGGACGATGAGCGGCCGCCAGCGAACCCCGGCGGGTCCATCTGACCGAAGGAAGCGTCCGTCTCCTGGAGGGATGGCCGGCATTTCTGCGTTCAGGAAAGTCCGAGTCGATCAACTCAGGGTGGGGATGTTTATCGAGGAGATTTGCGGCCCCTGGATGAATCATCCGTTCTGGCGCACGTCTTTCTTGCTCTCGGACGCCAAGGACCTCAGCGACATGCGGGCCACCGGGATCAGGGAGGTCCCGATCGACACCCGCAAGGGGGGCTGGACGTGGCCCCGTCGCCAGGATCGGGCAAGCAGCCTGCAGCAGCGGCCGTGCCGCCGAGCGAAGGCATGCCCAGGCGCAAGTGCGTGTCCGCTGATGGGGAGATCGAACGCGCCGCCAGGATCTGCAATCAGTCAACGCAGGCGGTCAGGTCCATGTTTGACGATGTCCGCCTGGGGCACTCGGTGGATGTTCATGGCATCCGGCCGCTGGTCCAGGGAATAACGGATTCGGTCAGACGCAATCCCGGTGCGATCGTCAGCCTGGCGCGCCTGAAAAACGCCGACGAATACACCTACATGCACTCGGTTGCTGTCTGCGCGATGATGGTCGGGCTGGCCAAACAGCTCAAGCTCGATGAGGATCAGACTTATTCAGCGGGCCTTGCGGGCCTTTTGCATGACTTGGGCAAAGCACACATCCCGGCGGAAATTCTCAGCAAACCCGGCAAGCTAACCGAACAGGAAGCGGCGATCATGCGCAATCATGCCGTGGAGGGGTTTGAAATGCTGCTCGGCAGCGACGATGCCGACCCGATCGCGCTCGATGTTTGCCTGCATCACCATGAGAAATGGAATGGCGAGGGCTACCCGATGGGGCACAAGGGCAAGGAGATCAGCCTCTCTTCCAAAATGGCCGCTGTTTGTGACGTGTACGACGCCATCACCTCTGATCGTTGCTACAAGTCCGCCTGGGATCCGGCCGAGGCGATGCGCATGATGGCGAAGTGGTCAAGCGGGCATTTTGATCCGCGCGTGTTCCAGGCGTTCGTCAAGGGCATTGGCATTTATCCGGTCGGCTCGCTTGTCCAGCTGACCTCGGGGCGCATCGGTGTCGTGATCGAGCAGGGCAGCCGCTCGCTCACAACGCCCAAGGTCAACGTGTTTTACTCGACCCGGCTGAACATGCGGATCATGCCGATCATCGTTGACCTCTCGGCGCCAAGTGTCATGGAAAGGATTTCCAACCTTGAGGATCCGAAAAAATCGAAATTCAAGGACATCAATCAGTTGTGGTCCGGGACCGCCGGCATTTGACTGCTTTCGTTTCGCACGGCAAGGGGCGGATAAACTAGACCCCTTTGGTCCTGTGCCGCATCCTTTCAAACGGCATGCATGGCCCGGCCTTCCTGACCAACGGCGCACACCGGGGCGCAACAATACCAAGGAACTCGAGACATGGGCGCGCAGTGGAAAGCTAAAGGCAAGGAACTGGCGGCAAACGCCAAGGGTCGCCTGTTTGGAAGATTGTCCAAGGACATCATGATTGCGGCGCGCAGCGGGGCCGATCCCGCTTCCAACGCACGCCTGCGATTGCTGGTCGAGCAGGCGCGCAAGGTCTCGATGCCCAAGGACACGCTGGACCGGGCGATCAAGAAGGGCGCTGGGCTCACCGGAGAAGCGGTCAATTTCGAACATGTGGTCTATGAAGGTTTCGCGCCGCACCGCGTGCCGGTCATGGTCGAATGCCTGACAGACAACGTGAACCGCACCGCGCCCGAAATGCGCGTGCTCTTTCGCAAAGGCCAGTTGGGTACCTCCGGCTCGGTGGCGTGGGACTTTGACTACGTGGGCATGATCGAAGCAGAAGCGGACACGGCTGGCGCCGATCCGGAACTCGCGGCCATCGAGGCTGGTGCACAGGACCTGGAGGCGGGCGATGAAGAGGGGGTCACCCTGTTCCTGACCGATCCGACCGATCTCGATCTGGTGAGCCGGGCGCTGCCGGCCCAGGGCTTCAGCGTGCTGTCCGCCAAGCTCGGATACAGACCCAAGAACCCCGTCAGCGCGACCAGCCTGCGCGCCGAACAACTGGAAGAAGTCGAGGCATTTCTGGCCGCCATCGACACCAACGACGATGTGCAGAACGTGTTCGCCGGTTTGGCGGACTGATTGGGGATTGGCGCTGAGCCAATGACCCAACAACAGCAGGACGGGCGCATGACGGAACGAATCTGGCTCAGGAACTATCCCCTCGGCATGCCAGCCGAGATCGATGCCGATCAGTTCGCGTCCATACCGGACATGTTCGCGCAGATTGTCGCCCGATTTGGCGGCCGGCCGGCGTATCACAACCTGGGCCGCACGATCAGTTATGCGGAACTGGACCGCCAGTCGCGTGACTTCGCCGCCTTCCTGCAGACGCTGCCCGGCCTGACCCAGGGCGAGCGCGTGGCCATCATGGCGCCGAATCTGCTGCAATACCCGGTGGCGCTGCTGGGCATCCTGCGCGCAGGCATGGTGGTCGTGAATGTCAACCCCTTGTACACGCCGCGCGAGGTGGAGCACCAGCTCAAGGATGCCGGCGCCAAGGCCATCGTGATCGTCGAAAACTTTGCTGCCGTCTTGCAGCAGGTACTGGACCGGACTCCGGTTGCGCACGTGATTACCACTGAGGTCGGCGACATGCTGGCATGGCCGAAGCGCCGGCTCGTCAATTACATCACCAAGCGCGTCAAGAAGTTGGTTCCGCCCTGGCACATCCATGGCTCCATCCCGATGCGCGATGCCCTGGCCCGCGGCGCGGCGGCAGGGTTCAAGCCGGTCGACATGCAGCGTGAGGACATCGCCTTTCTGCAATACACGGGCGGGACCTCGGGCGTTGCCAAAGGGGCGATGCTGACCCACCGCAACATCCTGGCCAACGTCGAACAGACCGGCATCTGGATTTCGGCAAGTTTCGTCGATGGTACGGAAATCGCCATTGCGCCCTTGCCGATGTACCACATCTTTTGCCTGACTTCGACGTTGTCGTTCATGAAGCGGGGCAGCCTGATCGTTCTGATCACGAACCCGCGCGACTTGCCGGGCCTGGTCAAGGAAATGGGCCGCTGGAAGTTCAGCGTGATGACGGGTGTGAACACGCTGTTCAATGGCCTGCTCAATACCCCCGGTTTCGCTCAGCTTGATTTTTCGACGCTCAAAGTGGTGGTCGGTGGCGGGGCGGCGGTGCAGCAGGCCGTGGCTGAACGCTGGCAGCGGGTGACTGGACACACCATCACGGAGGCCTACGGCCTGACCGAGACCTCGCCCGGCGTTTGCGCCAATCCCCTGGGGACGCCCTGGAACGGCAGCATCGGCTTGCCCGTGCCATCGACCGATATCTCGATCCGCGACGAAGACTTCAACGAGCTACCCGCCTGGAGTGGAGTCGGTGATCTGGAACCCTGCACGGGCGAGATCTGCATCCGCGGTCCCCAGGTGATGAAGGGCTACTGGAACAATCCGCAGGAAACAGCAGCGGTCATGCAGGACGGCTGGCTCAAGACAGGCGATCTCGGGCATTTGCATGTCGATGGCAGCTTCACCATTACGGACCGCAAGAAGGACATGATCATCGTGTCGGGTTTCAACGTCTACCCCAACGAGATCGAAGGCGTGGTCGCCACCCATCCCGGCGTGCTGGAGTGCGGAGTGGTCGGTGTGCCCGATCCGAGGTCGGGAGAAGCGGTGAAGGTGGTGATTGTCCGCAAGGATCCCTTGCTGACCCGAGACGCGGTCATCGAGCACTGCCGGCCCCAGCTGACCGGCTACAAAATGCCGCGTTTTGTGGAGTTTCGCGATGAACTGCCCAAGACACCGATCGGGAAGATCCTGCGGCGCGACCTGCGCGATACGCCGAAATCCTGACGCATGCGGCAACAAGGACTTCACGGTTTGTTATTCGCCGCACAATAAATCTATATACGGCGCCATCACGCCAAGTTATTGATTTTGCTTGAGTTTTTCTTCGGCGCCGGTTTTAGGTGCCTGAAAAATTTGTACATGACCCGCCGGACAGACGCGCCGGTTTCTGCCGTCCGACCCGGTCAACACCTG
>Ga0118677_10003574_pt1 | contig 29198 bp, 22 predicted proteins | sample AliMusrvi5mmetaG_FD_86154 | JGI IMG/M metagenome (GOLD analysis project Ga0118677, IMG submission 86154) | reverse complement strand
GTAAAAGCGTTTATGGACAATGCCGACGTGAGCGAATGGCCTGAGGTAGAGCGAAAAGCCGTGCCGGTCGTGGAGCGAAAACCGGTAGCGGCCATGTAGCCGCCAAAGGTGCGATGCAAGAGCGGATCGTGGGCTTTGTCGGAGACCGATTCGAGCGACTGTATCTTGAGCGTGGAGGCGAAGGCGGGTGACGTTTCGTTGCGGTGATACCAAGCGATCGTACCCGACTCGGTCGTGGGAAATACATCGGCCGATTCAGTGACGGCCGTTGGCGATCCATGCAAGGTCCAAGAAGAATTCAACTCCTCGCCGGCTAACGTGTGCGGTGCAATCCGCCAGACATCGGCCGTAATCCTTACCTTGAACAACGAGTTCGACTCGCCTAGGACGTGAATTACTGGAGCCTTGGGATCGACACAAACCACGAGCATGATCCTGTTGGTACCTTCGCCCGCAGTGATCTCGCACCTTCCGTAATTCAAGAGAAGTTCCTGCCGGAACGGAGCGCCGGCCTTGAACGGATTGGGATCAAGCGAGATCCGCACGCCGCCGACCTTCACGAGCCGCGAGGCCTCGGTCAGCGAATCGGTACGGCTGATGTAGAACCGCAAGTCGCCGTCCTCCTTGACCCACAGGTTGATGCCCACCTGGCCGTTGCCCAGCGGCATCGAACCGGTGGCGTCGTGGCTGGGCGAGGTCCAGACGACGTTGTAGGGTGTGGTCCAGTGTTGATTTGGAACAGCAGCGGCCTGGAATTGGGCGAAGGATGAAGCAACGGACGCGCAGACAAGGAGGAAGGTGACGACGAGTGCTGCGGGTTTCATGGCAGGTGCTCTCATGCGATTCGAAAGTGTGAAAGGTCTAGCGAACTATCTTTGCCCCGGAGGGGCACCTGATAATAGCCCAGCGATTTATCGCTGGGTTAATGATGCGATGAATATGTAGTCCCGAGAGGGACGACTGAAAAAGGCGGGATTTCAGTCGTCCCTCTCGGGACTGAAAGGTTCGTGTGATCCACAACCCAGCGCGATAAATCGCTGGGCTATTCTCATGTGCCCCTCCGGGGCAGGAACCTGTTGTGCCCTCGTTCGGCGCGGGTCTCCCGACCCCCGTCCTGTAAGGACGATCGAGAATAGCCCAGCGAGGGCACCGTGCGAAGCAGGGTCGTCGCGGGGTTCGCAACGCGATTAAATGTTAGTCCCGGCGGGACGACTGAAGATGAATTCCTGGTTCGGTTTCAAGGCTCTTCCGGTTCCAGGTGCAGTAGTAGGGCGGGCTTTAGCCCGCCTCCTCCAAAAAAAACCTGCAAAGGCGGGCTAAAGCCCGCCCTACAATTATCATTTTCCCCCGTTCCGCACCTAGAACCAGAAGAGCCGGTTTCAATCAGCAATTCCCGGAACAGGGATTGCTGGTGATCAGGGGTGGTGCAATTTAGGGAAATATCGCTACGTGTGGCCGACAGAATCCCCCGGAGTACAGGGTGGTCGTTGATCGGATGAGGATTTCGTCGTTTGCAACGCCGAAACAGGCCGTTGAGGCGGCCGACCGGACGTACCCTCCCCGGCAACCGCCTTCGGGGAAGTCAAATCGTCCGCTTGCTTATGGGGGAGCCGACACCCTACAGCTATGGATCCCACAAGATACTCACTGGCGGCTTGCATATCGAAAGCACGGCTTCATAGACGTCTTGCATCGAACGTACCTGGAATTGGTGGAGGATCTCGCGGAGGCGTTCCCACAAGGCCCGCTTGCTGATGCACTTCTCCCACGCAGCCGCAAACTGCGGACAACAAAGCTGCTGGGTCTGGTCTACCAAGAAGGCGAGCAGCATCAACATCGCCAGTACCACCGACAGGTGCTGGTATCCGTGGCCATAGTTGTGCTCGAGGTGGTAGCCCTGGTTCTTCAACGTGTTGAATGTTTCGTTTTCGATTTTCCAACGAGCTAGCCCGCCCCGCATCAAGAGTTCGGCCCGTTCGCGGCAAAGCCCCAGTACCGGATCAAGGATGAAAGTGTCCGACTGCTCCGGGTTTCGAGAACCTGGTTCCCAGACGTCGAGAAAGTCCACGTACACGTCGGGATTCGACTCGTTAAGCGGCACGTTCCACGCCAGTCGGTAGCGGCGATAGACGCCGTCCGAACCGGGCCCCTCAAACTCTTCGGTCAAACCCTGCTCGGCGAGTTGCCGGACCTGTTGGAACAAGAACGCGTTGCCTTCCGGCTTGACGCGAATGATCCACGGGATCAATGCTTCCCGCAAGTCGCGGATCACGGGAGCATTGGCGTACAAGGCGTCCAGCGTGGCTATCACGCGCAAATGCGGATGATCTTGGCGGAACTCCGGTAAAAACCGCTTCAGGGCATTGCGTTCGCAGTCATTTTTCGTTTCGCCGTCCTGCTTGAGGATTGGCTCGGGCATCAAGGGGATGACTTCCTTGTGACCGGGACAGACCAATGCGGCACCCAGCAGTTGATGATGGTAGGTGACCGTGCCGTTGCGATGGTGTTTTTCGATGCACTGCGAGCAATGGATTTGTGAGGAAGAAAAATACTCGGTGCCGTCAAGGGCCAGCAGATAATAGCCATCCACAAAGCGCAGATCTTCCAGGGCCTTGCCGCGGGCCAGTCAGGTGAAAACATTTCGGAAGGCGGGCCTCAATTGTTCGGGGACGACCGGATCGAGGATTTCTCGCAGGCGAGTATCACAGGGTACGTGTTCCACGTGGAAGATCATTCGCAAGTTCTCCTCGTCCTGTTGTCTTCGCTGGTCAAAGGCCAACAGGGAAGGATCCTTGAAAGCGAACACGGCCAATCCACTCATCAGCGCATCCGGCAAATTGATATCAGGTGTTCCGGTTCTGGGATCGGGAATATCGTGGAAGGATTGATGGATATTCCGGAACAAGGCATCGGCGGAAAGCTGCTTACGAGAGGCGGGTAACTTGGTCATTATGACACTCCTTTTTGACAAACTGGCAGACTGCACTTATGTATGTCAGTTTACTGCAAAAGGCGTGCTGCCCAGAAGCATTGTCCTTGCCGGCGTTGTTAGCACTGCAAGCGTCGCGACGAATGATCTCAAAAGACCAATGATGAAACAGTGTATAAGTGCTTTGATACCAAGTGATTACAAACCGTTAGCAAAGTGTGTTCCGGGAATCGCTGGGTTTCAATCGTCCCTAACGGGACTCCGGAAATTGTTATCCCAAACCCAGCAGTGAACTGCTGGGCTATTGTCAAATGTCCCTCCGGGACAAAATATTGAGTACTGAATACTTCCCCCTAATTCCTAATCCTAAATCGGGTTATAAAACAGGGCCTTTGGCGGAATTATCCACAAAATTCCGAAAATTTTGTCGTAAAAGTCCAATCAATATTGCTTTACTTTTTGGCAGCTTTCGATTATGCTGTATTTGTGGATGGTGCTAAGTGGGGTGCCACGAACTATTCTGTAACTTTTTTTGGGAGATGCGCTGTGAGATTCAAGCTCTTATTGTGTACGAAAAACTTCCTGGCCGCCCTTGCGCTGGCCGTCATCCTCTTGCCGGGTCTTGCGGCCCAAGCGGCAACCGTCACCTGGAACGTGGCAGGCGACGGCACATGGGATACCTCCACCCCCAACTGGACCACGGATGGTGGCGCCACCACTACCGCGTTCACCTCCGGTGATGACGTGATCTTTGGCACTGGCACCGCCGGCCACTCGATCACCATCTCGTCCGGCATGTTGCCGGCATCTACCACCGTCAGCGGAGACTATAACTTTAGCGGCAATCCGATCAGTTCGGGTTCGCTCACCAAGTCCGGCGGCGGCACGCTAGGTCTCCTAGCCACACCGGCCAACTTCAGCAGCATAGCGGTCAATGGCGGCACCCTGTATTTGTACGCCGCCAACCATTATGAGGTGGACGGAGTTCCATTCAACATGGGTACGGGCGATGTGACAGTTGAAAGCGGAGCCGCGATCATGGGGGAAAGGGCGTACATGGCGGGCCATCTCATCATGAATGGCGGAACATGGTGGGAGAACAATGGCTTTGGTGGAAGTTGGGACGGTCCCGTCACCTTGAACAACGACTCTTTCTTTGGCCGGGACGGTTGGGCCATGAGCCAAACGATCAATGGCGTTATCAGTGGGCCGGGTGGGTTCACGTTCTCGACCCAAGATGGCGCGTCTCTGACCCTCAACGGCGTGAGCACCTACACCGGCAAGACCATCGTCAAGGGCGGCACGTTGTACTTCAACCAGCCCTTAACCAACAGCGGCGTCGCCGGCCCACTCGGTGCGCCCACCGACGACAACGCCGTCATTGACCTCTACCCCAATACCAGATTTCAGTACAATGGAGGCCAAGGAGTGACCTTCGTTACCGACCGTCCCATCAACCTGGCAGGTAACGGTTCCGGGACCGTCTACTTCAACGGGTCCAATGTCAACGACACCAATTTCTACTTTAACGGGCCAATCACCGGCACTGGGACCGGTCCCAGGACGTTGGAAGTCGACGTAGTGGGCGACCGTCCCGTTTATGTTTACGGCGGCGCGATCTCCGATATGTCGGACGGCAGCAAGGTTTCGATTTCGGGAGTCTGGAACGGTTCTAGTTCAACGGATAACGGAATTCTGAATCTTGCCGGCGTCAATACCTTTACCGGGCCAATAACCCTGACCGGAGGTGGCAACGCAGGCACCGCCACGTTGCTTATTGGCGGTACCGGCGATATGGGCGGGAACCAACTCCACGTCACGCCCGGCGGAACGGGCGTGTTGGGTGGTGGCGACTACCCCGGCAGCATCACGTTCAGCAACGGTGCAAGCGCAAGTAACAAAATGCAGCTCTACTACGCCAGCAATGCCGACCAAATCTTGTCGGGCGAGATCTCAGGCCCCGGCAACGTGACTATGGGCGGCGCTGGCAAGCTGACCCTCACCGGCGTCAATACCTACACCGGCGACACGACCGTCAGCAACGGCACACTAGCCATCGTTGGCGCGGGCCAGTTGGGTAGCGGCACGTACGCTGGCAACATTTCCGTCAGCAATGGTGCTATGTTCAAGTACGACAGCACCGCCAATCAGGAACTGACCGGCGTCCTCACCAGCGATGGCCCGATCGTCAAGAGCAATACGGGCGTTCTGATCCTCAGCGGCCCGAACGTCTGCTCCGGTCCCACCACCGTCAGCGGCGGCGTCCTGCGACTGAACAATGCCACGGCCCTCAGCACTGGCCCGCTGACCATCAATGGCGGCGTGGTCGAATTGGCCGCACCCTACGGCGACTTCCAGCGCAATCTGGGCACGGGTGGCGGTGAAGTGCAAGTCGGCGCGGGAGCCAGCGGCTTCAGCGCCTTCGGCGCGCCCCGCACGGTCACCCTTGGCACCGCCGGCGACACGTTGACATGGGGCAGCACCGATTTCGCTCCCACAACCCTCGTGCTCAATGCCCCCACGGCCGACAGCAAGCTCACTCTGGCCAACGGCATCGATCTCAACGGAACCACCCGCACCATCGCGGTCCACGCCAATCAGGCCGAAATCACCGGCGACATTAAAGACCTCACCAACACTGCCGCCGGCCTGACCAAGAGCGGCAACGGTATCTTGACCCTCTCCGGCGGACTCACCTACACCGGCACCACGACGGTCGCGGGCGGCGAACTCGCCCTCAAGGCAAGCCTCGCCGGCGCCCTAGAGGTCAACGACGGCACCACGGTCACCCCGCTCACCGGCGCCAGTCGGGTAACCACCGGCCTGACCATGAACGGCACTGCTTCTTATAAGTGGCTCATCGGCAGCGACACGAACAACACCACTTTGAACAGCCACATCGCTGTGACTGGCGACGTAAACCTCGCCGGCAGCACGCCGACACTCACCATCGCCGCCGGCGGCGGCAGCCCCAATCCGGCTGAAACCTACGAGCTTATCAGCTATACTGGTAGCTGTACGTCGAAACCCGACTGGGTCGTGAACTTAAACGTCGTCAATGCCGACAAGAGCAAGAACTGGCTGGACGGGAATGGCCCTTGGGGTATCCCCGGTAATTGGAGCGGTGGAACCTACTCCGGCGGCGTGGTTTCCTATACCAGTAGTAATACCATCGTGCTTACCGATCTTCACTCTAGCACCTCCACGCCGGCCTTCGATAGCAACGTGACCATCGCGCCGCCGAATGACGCGGCGGTGACCGGCCCCTCGGGCCCGGGCCTCACCTCCATCAATACCCTACAGCTTGGCAACGGTTCCACCCTCTACGCCCACAGCCTGACAGTTCAATCCGGCGGACCTTTGGCGGTCGCGGGCGCCACGACCATTAACCAGGCAACCCTCACGTTGAACGACACCCTGACGACCCACAACGTCGTCAGCAGCGGCGTATCGACGGTCAGCGGCAGTTCTAGCCTGGGCACCGTCGCCGCTCCGCTTTCCAGCTTCTCGGTCCCCAGCGGAACGACCAGTTTTGGCGGAACGGTAACCGTCCACACCGACGCCTTGGCCGTCGGCGGCACGGTAAACCTCAACGCGGGCAGCACCGTCGCGACCAAGGGCGTCACCGGCGCCGGCACCGTCAATTTCGACGGCGGCACCCTCAAGGCTAGCGGCGATTTCACGCTGGATGGCTCTAGCGCTTCCGTGGTGATTAAAACCGGGGGCGCGGTGCTCGACCCCAACGGGAATACGCTCACCGTGAATCAGGCTTTCGGGACCAGCGGTTCAGGCGGCTTGACGGTGCAAGGCAGCGGCACGGTCATTGTGAAGACGGCCCAGACCTACACCGGTGCCACCACCATTACCGGCAACGGCACACTGAAACTCTCCGGAGTCAGCGTTGCTCCGGGTCTGGACATCCGGGGCTGGCAGAGCCAGGAAGGTGTTGTTGAAGGGAGCGTGTTCGATATGCCAGGTTCGCCGACGAACAGCACCTTTGGAGCTACGCCAACCATCGGATATGCTACAGAGTCCATCAACATGAACGGCGATGGGCCCCGTGAACACTTCGGCACCGGCACCAACAGCGGCGTTCCCGATAGTAGCACCCTCCGTCCCACTGGATATGCGGAGAGTTACACGGTGGAATACCGCGGGAAACTGAAAATCGGCGCTGGCGGCGACTACCGTTTTGCCACTATCAGCGACGATGGCAGCGCTTTGTGGATCGATCCCGCAACCACCAATCCGAGCAAGGACACTGCTGCCGTTAATAATGACAATTACCAAGGAATGACGGAGGTCGATTCAAGCACAGTCCATTTGGACGCAGGCTATCACGATTTCATCGTGCGATTCTACCAGGGTGGCGGAGGCAACGGCCTCGACGTCTTATGGGATACCGGGGTAGGCTTCGTCCCGATTCCGGGAGCTGACTACTTCCACGGCAGCATAGGCGGCAGCAATCTCCTGCCAGCCACCACGGCACTCTCGATCGAACTGGGTTCCACCCTCGATCTCGGCGGTGCAAGCCAGCAGATCGGCTTGCTGACTGGTTCCGGCAGGGTGACCAACACCGGCGGGGCCGATGCCACGCTGACCTTCGGCAGCGGCACCAGCTCGATCTTCGGCGGCGTCATCAGCGACGGGCCGGGCAAGACCGCCCTCACCGTCTCCGGCGGCACCTTGACGCTGACCGGCGTGAACACCTTCTCGGGTTCCACTTCCATCACCAACGGAGGGATGCTCGTTGCCGGTGCTCCCGGTGCCCTCTCGCTCCATTCCGACGTGGATGTCAGCAACGGCGTCCTCGACGCCCGAACCTACGCCCAAACCGTCAACTCCTTGACGGTCGGGGGGACCGGCACGCTCAACCTCTATGTCGGGAATGTTTTGTCTGTTACCGAAACCGGTGCAATCAATCTCGCGGACGGCAGCACGCTGAACCTCAGCAACCTCCTCAACGGTACCCACGTGCTCATGACCTATGGCGCCGGCATGTTGTCCGGCACCTTTACGAACACGAACCTAACCGGCGGATATTCGTTGGACTACAATTACGGCGGCCTCAACGAAATTGCCCTCGTCGGCGCCGCGGCTTCGATCGCTTGGAAAGATCCCGTTAGCGGAAGCTGGGGAGCCTCGGCCAAGTGGGAGGGTGGCAGCGTGCCTCCTAACGGCGCAGCGGTTGTGATTGACAAGCCGACCACCAGCGATTTGACGATCACCCTGGACGGGGCGAGGACGGTCGGTACGCTGGCGCTGGGTTCCGGCGCCCCGACCAACGGCTACATCCTGAGCGGCACGGATACCTTGACGTTCGATCCTTCTGCCACCATTACCGTGACCGACGGCAAACATGCCATCGAAACGCCGGTCGCCCTGACCAGTGGCCTCGATGTCAGCGGCAGCGGGACGCTGACCTTCAGCGGCAGCATCTCCGGAACCGGCCCGTTGACCATGAGCGGCACCGGCGGCACGCTGATTCTCAGCGGCACCGGCCTCTATACCGGCGGCACGATCGTGAGTGCCGGCCTCCTGGCCGTAACCACCAGCACCGCCCTCCCCGACAATCAGAGTTTGACCGTCGGTGCGGGCGGAACGCTGATCTTCGATCCTTCGTACACCGGCTCGCCGATCATGGGCACACCGGTCTCCGCCTTCGCGGCTTCGGCCGCGGGCTCGCCGGTCAGTCCCGTTCCGGAACCGAGTACCCTGGTCCTCTTGCTGGCCGGCTTGGCCGTTGGGTTCGGTGCGTGGAGGAGGAAGAAATAGATTGCAAATTGAGAATTGCAAATTGCAAATTGCAAAATGAAATATGGAGGAAGGGCGTGCAGGGAAACGAGTCTCTTCCGACCGCCGCCTCCTGAAATCTGACAACTGACACCCCTCCGGCTGTCGCAACAGGCTTTCCCGAGCTTGGATCTGTCGCGGCGGCCGGTTCTTTTTTCTTGGCCTACCTGAAAAAGACTTCTGACAGAAAAATAGAGGGAGAGAAAAATAACTGTCGCAAGTAGTTTTCGTTCCGAACTGCCGATTGCGGCCATTCGTGGATTGTCCTTACCCACATCTGTCCTAATCAGGCCGCTAGCGGGAACCTGAGCAAACCGGATACCCCTATCTCTTAATTCCTCCGCCCTCGAAAACAGCCCAAAATTTCACCTTGACATATTCGCACTATCTAATATACAATAATACTCATGCGTATTTCAAATCAATTTTGCGCGTAGTAAGGCGGAGGCGGCAATCATGCTGAGTGAGGAGTCCCTCGTACCAGACCACCTTCGTCGTTTCAAGGCGGAGGTATTCCAGGCCCTGGCGCATCCCACGCGGATCGCCATCGTCGAATTATTACGCGATGAAGCGTCCGTGCCGGTCAGTCGGATTTACGAACAGCTTAAGCTCGAACAGGCGAATGTCTCGCAGCATTTGGCCGTGCTTCGATCGAAGCAAATCGTGGTGGGCCGAAAAGAAGGCAACCAGGTTTTCTATTCACTGCGCGATCCGATCCTCGGAAAGATTCTCGACCTGATGCAAAAGTACTTCCATTCGCACGCTAATGAAATTCTCAAACTGCTCAACGAAATCACGACCGAGAGCGCGACCTAAATCAGCCCTCACCCCTGCTCCTCTCCCGAGTATGGGCGTGGGGAGTTGTCCCAGTGAAACGGAATATTGATGCAACTTACGGTTCGGGATATAACCCTGTTTTTTGACGTATCGGAATCGACCGTGGTGCGGTGGATCCGACAGCGAGGCCTTCCGGCACAATACGTGAATGGTCAGCACCGCCTGCACCGGGCCGAGGTGCTGGAGTGGGCAACGGCGAATAAGGTCAAGTTTTCCATGGAATTGCTGGATGATCTGGCGAGTTCCGAAGAGTCGCCACCGAACCTGGCCGAAGCCCTGGAAGCTGGCGGCATCTTCTACAATCTTCAAGATACCAGCAAGGAGCAGGCCCTGCGCGCCATGGTTCAGGTATTGCCGCTTCCGGAAGGTGTCGATCGCGAGCTTATCTGGAGGCTGTTTTTGGTCCGCGAAGCGGCGGCAACCACGGCCATCGGCAACGGCATCGCCCTGCCGCACGTTCGCGATCCGATAGTGCTGAACGTCGATCGTCCGATGCTGACGCTCTGCTTCCTGGAAAAACCGGTCGATTTCAAGGCCCTGGATGGCCTGCCCGTGCAGGTTCTGTTCTCGATGATCTGTCCGACCACACGGAGCCATTTACAGATTCTTTCACGGCTTTCATACGCCTTGCAGGATGCAACCTTCAAGGAAGTCCTCATGCGTCACGGACAGCGCGAGGAAATTTTGCGAGAAGCGCGGCGGATCGAGGCGTCCCTCGCTGCGTCGGCCGCGGATGCAGGAAAGGCGACTCGTTAGCATGGACGCGGTGCTGTTGGCAATGGTTTTGCAGGTGGCCGGTGGGAGCGTTGCGTTATTATTTTCTCGACTCCCACGTCTGGCCACTCTGTTTGGAGCGGGGGCGGCCGTTTTCGGGTCTCTCTTGGGGCTTGCGCCGGCGTTGCGCGTCCTGCTCGGGGGGGCCACAGTAGGTTTGCGACTACCCTGGGACACAGCGCACGGGGCATTCAGCGTCGAGATCGATCCTTTGAGCGCATTCTTCCTGCTACCCGTGTTGAGTCTCTCGGCGCTGGCGGCCGTCTATGGAGGCGACTACCTGCTTGCCTACCGCAATGAAAAGTCGCTGGGGAGTCCCTGGTTCTTCTTCAACCTGTTCGTTACCGGCATGGCGCTGGTCCTCATCGCCCGGACGGCCCTGCTGTTTCTGGTGGCCTGGGAGGTGATGTCGATTGCCGCCTGCTGCCTGGTGGTCTTTGAGCACGAGAAAGCCGAGGTGCGGCAGGCCGGTTGGATCTATCTGATTGCGACACATCTGGGCGTGATCTTCCTGTTCATCACGTTCTTGCTGCTGGGCCGTCACGCGGGAGGGCTGGAGTTTCACGATTTTCAGGCCATGCCGAGTCTGGAACCAGGCTTGGCCGCCGTGGTCTTTGTGCTGGCGCTGATCGGGTTCGGGGCGAAGGCCGGCTTCGTCCCCTTCCACGTCTGGCTGCCGGAAGCGCACCCCGCCGCGCCCTCGCACGTATCCGCGTTGATGTCGGGCGTGATGATCAAGATGGGCCTCTACGGGATACTCCGCATTTTGACCTTCCTCGGTCCGCCGGCACTTTGGTGGGGGCCGACTTTAGCCGGCCTCGGTTTGCTGACGGGGCTTGTCGGCATCTCGCTGGCCATTCATCAGCGCGATATCAAGCGCGTGCTGGCCTACTCCAGCATCGAAAACATGGGCTTGATCGCCTTGGCCCTGGGCGTCGGTCTGTGGGGATTGGCGAATCACCTCCCTACCGTGGCACTGCTCGGAATGACCGGAGCACTGCTGCATATATGGAACCACGCCCTGATGAAAGGGCTGATGTTTCTCGCCGCGGGAAGCGTCTTGCACGCAACAGGCAGCAAGGACATGGAGCGGCTGGGCGGCTTGATGAAGCGCATGCCCTGGACGGGTACGATCGTGGCCTTGGGAGCCGTGGCCATCGCCAGTTTGCCGCCTCTGAATGGCTTCGTCAGTAAATGGCTGCTCTACCTGGGACTCATCCAGGAGGGAATCGTCACGCGGGGAAGCCGTGGTTTGACGGCAATTCTGGCCGCCGGCCTTTTGGCGCTGATTGGCGGTCTGGCGGCGGTCGTTTTTGTCCGGCTGATCGGCATCGTGCTGCTGGGCGAGCCACGGAGCGAGGCGGCTCGCCATGCGCACGAATCATCACCTTGGATGCTCGGACCGATGGTGATCCTGCTCGTCCTGTGTGCGACGATGGCGGTCATTCCGCAAACGGTGGTTGGCCTGATGTCGGGCGTCCTCGATCAAATTCTCGCCCAAGGACCAGGGGACATGCCGCTCGCGGCAACCGTGTCCGAGTCGCCGCTAACCCAATTGGGCATTGTCAACGCCTGCATCCTGGCTGCCGCCGGCTTGACGGCAGGATTGTTGTTTTTCCTGACTCGCCGAGCGGCCATCGCGGAATCTCCGACCTGGGGCTGCGGTTACGTTCAACCGACCGAGCGCATGCAATACACGGGGAGATCCTTTGCGGAAATTTTAGCCGAACATATCCTACCCAGGTTTCTTCGCCCGCGCACGTCGCGGAGACTGCCGCGGGAGTTGTTTCCTGCTCAGGGTGAATTCACGTCCGAGGTCTTCGACCCGGTGTGTGAAAGGGTTTATCGTCCCCTCTTTACCCGTTCGGCCGATCGCTTCACACGCCTCCGCGTGCTGCAACAAGGGAAGATCCACGTTTACCTGCTATACATTATGCTCGCGGTCGTTCTAGCCCTGGCCTGGGTCTCTTTACGGACGGGGTGGACCACGCCATGAGCGAAATGCTGATTCTTGCCGGGCTTGTGCTTGCCGCGGTAAGCGGCCTTCCAGGATTCCTCTTCAGCCGGTACTCGACCTTCGGGCAGTGGATCACGACCCTCCTGGTGACGGCGGGGGCGTGCCTGGGAGTGGCGGGAGTTGTCGTGTTCTGGGTGTCGGATGCCCACCAGCCGATCGTGTTCCCCTGGGCCATCGCCGGTGGCCAGTTCGATGTGGCGATCGATGGCCTGTCTGCCTTGTTCTTAATGCCGATCTTCCTGATTTCCATGCTCGGCAGCATCTACGGACTGGGCTATTGGAAGCAGACAGAACACATGGAGAACGGTTGTAAGCTGCGGTTCTTCTATGGCCTGCTGACTGCCGGAATGGCGCTTCTGGTGATTGCCCGAAATAGCATCCTGTTTCTGTTCGGCTGGGAGGTCATGGCTTTGTCTGCGTTCTTTCTGGTGATCACGGAAGACGACCGCCGGGAAGTCCGCGAAACCGGCTGGATCTACTTTGTCGCGACGCATGTTGCCACGCTTTCTTTGTTCGCGCTTTTTGCACTGTTGCGAGCGGCGAGCGGTTCCTTCACCTTCGTCGCGTTGAACGCGGATAGCTCAACGCCTGGCATGATCGCCTCAATTTTTGTCCTTGCGGTGGTGGCATTCGGATTCAAGGCGGGCCTCATGCCTCTGCACATCTGGCTGCCCAGCGCACATGCGATTACGCCCAGCCATGTCTCGGCCATCATGTCGGGCGTGATCATCAAGATGGGGATCTACGGTCTGGTGCGGATTACTTCCCTGGTTCCGCATCCTCCGCTGGAGTGGGGAGGAATTGTGCTTGGTCTGGGAGTGGTCTCCGGCGTGCTCGGCGTCGCGTTTGCCATCGGCCAGCACGACCTCAAGCGGCTGCTGGCCTACCATAGTATCGAGAACATCGGCATCATCGTGATGGGCGTCGGCTTGGCCCTGATCGGGCGATCGCTGGGGCGTGTCGATTGGGTACTTCTGGGAATGAGCGGGGCGTTGCTGCACGTCTGGAATCACGCCCTCTTCAAGTCACTCTTGTTCCTCAGCGCAGGATCGGTGGTTCATGCCGCCGGCACGCGCGAGATCGACCGCCTCGGCGGCTTGGCCAAGCGAATGCCCTTGACGGCGCTTGGTTTTCTGCTAGGAGCCGCGGCCATTTGCGGCCTGCCCCCGCTCAATGGATTTGTCAGCGAGTTTCTGATCTACCTCGGCTTGTTCGGAACCCTGGGAATCGACCGCGGAGCGTCGTGCGTCGCCGCGGCCTTCGCGGCGCCGGCCCTGGCCTTGATCGGCGCCTTGGCGGTGGCATGTTTCGTCAAAGTCATTGGGGCAGTCTTTCTGGGAACTGCCCGATCCGAGTGCGCCCGACATGCGCACGAGGCAAGCCCGACTATGATCGGGCCGATGGGAGTGCTCGCCGGTTGTTGCATCTTCATCGGCGCGGCGCCGACGTGTCTGTTCCCGATCCTCGAAAAAGCTGTTTTCGCCTGGGCGCCGGAGTTGGCGGATGAGGGACCGCGCCTGGCCGCGTTGGCTCCGCTGGGCTGGATCAGCGCGATGGCCCTGCTGCTCATTGCGATGCTGCTTGCGACAGGCATTGCGCTATGGCTTCGTCTGCGAACCAGTATCGTGGAAAGCGCGCCTACTTGGAGTTGCGGCTACGTTGCACCAACGCCCGCCATGCAGTACACTTCGTCCTCCTTTGCCCAGATGCTTGTTGCGCTGTTCAGTTGGGTGCTGCGTCCGCGCGTTCACCCCCCCGAGCCGCTGGCGATATTTCCTGGCAAAGCCAGCTTCCGGAGCCATGTCTTGGATCCCGTTCTGGACGAGGCCGTGCTGCCGGCATTTCGCATCGCCGCCCGGCTGCTAACCAGCTTTCGTGTCTTCCAGCAGGGCAATATCCAGACCTATTTGTTGTACATTTTTCTCGCCTTGATCGGACTTTTGTTCTGGCGTTAGAAGAAAAAGTAGGTCAGGCTTTCCAGCCTGACAGTGCCGGATAGTGCCGGACAAAGTCAGGCTGGAAAGCCTGACCTACAACCGGTGGTTGTTAAAGGGACGCGATGGAAACGATAACTTATAATGCGATACATATTCTCCTGGCGCTCAGCTTTCCGCCGTTGTTGCTGGGGGTCATCGCCAAGACCAAGGCCCTCTTTGCCGGTCGAGTTGGACCACCCGTGCTACAGCCCTATTACGATCTCATCCGGCTCGTTCAGAAAGGCTCGGTCTTCAGCCCGACGACGACCTGGATCTTCAAGGCGGGGCCAGTGGTCGGTTTGGTGACGACGGCCCTCGCGCTCTTGCTGATTCCGTTGGCGAGTACCCGGTTGGACCCCGCCACGGGAACCCTTCAAGCATACGCGCCAATTTCCTTCACGGGTGATCTAATCCTGCTGGTCTACTTGCTCGGGCTGGGTCGATTCTTCACGGCCTTGGCAGCCCTCGATACGGGATCGTCGTTCGAGGGGATGGGGGCTGCGCGCGAGGTGACGTTCGCCTGCCTGGCGGAACCTGCGCTCTTGTTGGGGCTTCTGGTTCTTGCGAAACTCTCTCAATCGCTCCATTTGGACGCGATGCTGGGGAGTTCGATCTCGGCACACTGGGTGACGGCCGGCGCTTCGCTGGCCTTGGTGCTGTTGAGTTGGTTCATCGTGCTGCTCGTGGAGAACTGCCGCATCCCGTTCGACGACCCCAATACGCACCTGGAATTGACCATGATCCACGAAGTCATGGTCCTCGACCATAGCGGCCCGGCCCTCGGAATGGTCCTCTACGGGGCGGCGCTGAAACTATTTCTCTTCGGCGCGCTAATCGTTCGTCTGGTCCTGCCGCTGGCGAACGGTTCGCCGTGGCTTAATTGGCCGCTCTTTCTCGTGGGAATGTTGGCGGTTGCCGTCGTCATCGGCGTCGTGGAATCGACCATGGCGCGCTTGCGTCTGACGCACATTCCCGTCCTCCTCGTTTCCGCCTGTTTGATGTCGGCCTTTGGCGTCATCCTCCTGGTGAGGTAAATATGTTCCAATTTCTTCTGAATCCCGCGCTGATCGTGGTCATGACGCTGAACTTCGTGGCGTTGTCGATGAGCCGTATTCGCGGGGTTATTAGCATTGTCGCCCTACAGGGGCTTCTGCTGGGAATCTTTCCCCTGGTCTTGAACCCGGAGATCCGCCTCCGCAGTCTCCTCCTCGTGGCTGCGACCGTCGCCTTGAAAGGCTTCGTGATTCCTGGGTTTCTCATTCACGCCATGCGCGAGGCGAACATCCAGCACGAGATCAAGCCCGTGGTGAACTTCATGAGCTCTCTCTTATTGGGCGCCATTGGCACGGGCCTGGCAATGGTCTTTGCCTATACGCTTCCGCTGGCCAAGGAACATGCCGACCTGCTGATGGTGCCGGCCTCCCTGGCAACGGTGTGGACCGGTTTTCTCATGCTCACGACCCGCAAGAAGGCAATCATGTTGGTTTTGGGTTATCTGATCCTGGAGAATGGAATTTTCCTCTTTGGGCTGCTGCTCTTGGAAGCCATGCCGTTTCTCGTCGAGGCCGGCGTGTTGCTCGATCTCTTCACCGGAGTGTTCGTGATGGGGATTATTATCTACCAGATTAACCGCGAGTTTGCCTCGACCAGCACGGAGCACCTTTCGGAACTAAAGGAATAATGAATGGCTTACTTGCTGATTGTCTTTGCCTTGATCATGGCGGCGGTGACGTTCGCCATGCCCTCCGATCGTTGGCGGCCCTGGCTGCTCCCCCTGGGCGCGGCCGGACACCTCGCCCTGGTCGTCTGGGCAATCGTCCTGTCGGGCCGCGGCGTGGAAATATCCGGGTTGGAAAACTGGCTCCTGCTGGATGCCCTGGGGAAGGTCGTGCTGGGGTTCGTGGCCGTCCTGTTTTTCCTCTGCGCGCTCTACGCGCCGGGCTATCTGGCCCTTCGCGGCGACCGGCCCAACCGCGTCTTCTGCGCAAACCTCTTCGTCGTGCTGGCGATGATGACCCTCGTGACCTTGTCGCACCACCTGGGCCTGATGTGGGTGGCGATGGAAGCCACCACGCTGGCCAGTGCGCCCTTGCTCTATTTCAATCACAACGTTCGTTCGCTCGAAGCGACCTGGAAGTACCTGCTGATCGGTTCCGTGGGGATCGCCCTGGCCCTCTTAGGCTCGTTCTTTCTTGCTTACTCCTCGCTCAAGGCGGGCCTGGAATCCACCCTGCTCTTTGACCAGCTTATCCACGATGCCCCGCACTTGTCTCCGCCCTGGCTACATGCGGCATTCGTCCTACTGCTGATTGGGTATGGCACCAAGATGGGGCTAGCCCCCATGCACAGTTGGAAGCCGGACGCCTACGGCGAAGCGGCGGGACTGGTCGGGACGCTCCTCGCTGGCGGCATCACAAGCTGTGCCTTCCTGGCGGTCCTGCGGATCTACCATATCTGCCGCGCCGGAGCCGAAGCGGAGTTCGCCCAGCAAATCATGGTCTTCATGGGCCTGCTGTCGATGGCTGTCGCGGCAGTCTTCATGGTCCGCCAGCGCGACTTCAAACGCATGTTGGCCTATTCGAGCGTGGAGCACATGGGAATCCTGGTCCTGGGAATCGGCATCGGCGGTCTGGGCGTCTATGGCGCTCTACTGCATTTGATCAACAACGGCTTGACGAAGGGCGTGCTGTTTCTCTCCGCGGGCAACATCCATCGCGCTTACGGCAGCAAACTGACGGACGACGTGCAGGGAGCCATCCACCGCGTGCCGCTTTCCGGATCGTTATTCTTCGCGGGTTTTCTGGCCATCACCGGCTCGCCGCCCTTTGGCCCCTTCGTGAGTGAATTCACCATCGTCAACGCAGCCGTGGGGAGCGGGCAGTTCCTTGCCGGTTGCCTGTTTCTGATCCTTTTGGGCATTGTGTTTGTCGGCATGGGAGCGACCGTTCTGACGGTCGTCCTGGGAAATCCAACCGAGAAGTCGCCTCCCAACGCCTTCCGCGACAGTATCAGTACTTGTGGGCCGATCGTGCTCTTCATGGCCCTCGTGCTGCTGATGGGCCTCTATGTTCCGCCCAGCGTGGATTCACTCCTCCGCGAGGCGGCCGCTTTTCTGGAGGTGAAACCATGAATGGCAACAAGGGCTTCGCAAAACTCCGTAACGGCCAGTCGATTCCGTGCGCGCAAGTTCCGGAAATGTCCTTTGCCGATTTCCGGCAGAGGATCGTGGACGCAGTCGCCGCCGGGCGCAGGGTTTCTGCTTTATTTGGTGACGCTCCGTCGGCAACCGGCGGCGTGGTATTGTACGTGGTCCTCGCCGACAGGGCACATTCGCTCCTGCACGTCGGCAAGACCCGACTGGAATCCGATCGCTTTGCCGCGCTCACGCCCGACTGCCCCCAGGTCCATCTTTTTGAGCGCGAGATTGCCGAGCAGTTTGGCGTGTGCCCCGAAGGACATCCCTGGTTCAAGCCGCTGCGGTTTCATGCCTCGTATCGGCCCGAGCACGACGCCTGGGGCCGCCAGATTGGCGAAACGCCCGTCTGTGGCGTCACCAATTTCTACCGCATCGAGGGCGAGGAAATCCACGAAGTCGCGGTTGGTCCGGTACATGCCGGAGTGATTGAACCGGGCCATTTCCGCTTCCAGTGCCACGGAGAAGAGGTCTTCCACCTGGAAATCTCGCTGGGCTATCAGCATCGGGGTGCGGAACGCACGCTCCGCGGCGGACCGACGAAACGCACGATCCATACGATCGAGACGGTGGCGGGCGATACGTCGGCGGGTCATGCCGCCGCCTATTGCCAGGCCGTCGAGGCCCTTGCCGACTGTCGCATCCCCATCCGCGCCGAGGTGCTGCGCGGAGTCGCCCTGGAACTCGAACGGCTTGCCAACCACACCGGCGACCTAGGGGCACTGGCCGGCGACATCGGTTTTCTGCCCACCGCATCCTACTGCGGCCGACTCCGTGGTGATTTGCTCAACCTGACGGCGCTGTTGTGCGGGAACCGTTTCGGCCGAAGTGCAATCCGAGCCGGCGGCGTGGGATTTGACGTCGAACCGGAGCGCATCGAACAATGCAGGGCGCGTTTGGATGCTGCCTTCCGCGACGTCACCGGCGCTGTCGAGCTGCTCTGGAACTCCTCGTCGGTTCAGGCCCGCTTTGAAGGCACCGGCGCGATCTCGCGAGAAACGTGCATTGCCCTGGGGCTGGTCGGCCCCGTGGCTCGTGCCTGCGATCTGGAGCAGGATGTGCGGCAGGATTTTCCTGCCGAGATCTACCGATTTGCCCAGGTGCCCGTATCGACCTGGGTCTCAGGCGACGTGTTCGCGCGGGCCTACGTGCGATGGCTGGAAATTCAAAGGTCCGTGGCATTCCTCCGCGAGCGGTTGCAGGTTCTCCCCGATGGACCGGTTCGGGCCGAGGTCGGCGAGCTGAAGCCGGAGCATTTTGCCGTAACGCTTGTCGAAGGCTGGCGCGGGGAGATCTGCCATGTTGCGCTGACCGATGCGCAGGGGCGGTTCTCGCGATACAAGATCGTCGATCCCTCGTTCCACAACTGGATCGGCCTGGCGATGGCCTTGCGGGGCCAACAGATATCCGACTTTCCACTCTGTAACAAAAGCTTCAACCTTTCCTATTGCGGCCACGACCTGTGAGGTGATTTTGTGCTGAATATTCTTTATGAGCGAAGTCGTCAGGGGCATCGGACGATCAAGTTTCCGCAGGAACCGCCGCTCCTGCCCGATCGGTTTCGCGGCTTGCCGACCTTGCCCTTGACCGAGTGTGCTGAAGGATGCAAATCCTGCGTCGATGCCTGTCCCGGCGGGGCACTCAATTTGGTCGCCGTGGCGAACGGTATGGCACGGCTGGAGATCGACATGGGGCGATGCCTCTTCTGTACCGATTGCCAGGATGCCTGTCCGCAGGGCCAGCGCCGTCACACGACGGAATACCGTCTGGCATCGAGAACACGGGAGGCCCTGGTACTCCGCGGCCAGCAGTACGAACCGGGCGGCCCCTTGGACCATGATCTGCGGAAGCTGCTAGGCCGATCGCTGAAGCTCCGCCAGGTCAGCGCGGGCGGGTGCAATGCGTGCGAGGCCGATATCAATGTGCTGGGCACGGTGGGCTTCGACCTGGGGCGGTTCGGCATTCAGTTCGTCGCCTCGCCGCGGCATGCCGATGGTCTCTTGATCACAGGCCCGGTGACCGAGAACATGCGGCTGGCCCTGCAAAAGACCTACGACGCCGTGCCGCCGCCGAAGATCGTGATTGCAGTCGGGGCCTGTGCGATCTCCGGCGGACCGTTTGCAGGCAATCCCGAGGTCCACGACGGGGCCGATAGCTTCCTGCCGGTCGATCTCTACATCCCCGGCTGCCCTCCGCACCCGCTCACGATCCTCGACGGTTTGCTGCGGCTGCTGGGGGGAGTTCCTGATCCAAGACATTAAAGTGGTGAGGTCATGGGTGCAAGAACAGTTTCCCCGCAATGAACGCGCAGGGCAACCAGTACGCAAAACAGGGGCTACAAAAAAGTACAGCGGTTACCCAATAGCTCCAAGGCGGCCGTCCACGGATTTGCAAGAATGCGACAGAGGCAACGACCAAGAAAACATACACCATGGCCAGCCACGCATGGGAAGCAACCCAATCAATGAGGGCCATGGCGCGCAATGTCTTGCCGTCCATCACCAGGAAGCGCCGGTTGCAGATTTCCATTGCCAGCCGTGCCAGATAATGGCTGAATAAGCACAGGGCGAAGAACACGGTCATGCAGATATAAATCGCTGCGTGCTTGTTGATCGCTCTGAAAATCACCCCGCGATTCATGCTCTGCCCCCTGATGGGAATACAAAATCCCCGCGAAGCTATCGAGCTGTCGCGGGGATGCAATGTAAATCGTTTGTACCGTCGGCTGAACTCGACACCCGCGCGACGTAAAACATCACGGCGGAGTGCGATGAACACGTTTGGGCGGACGGCACTCGGAGAGCGCCTGCTACTTTACTCGCCGACGTAGGGCAGCAGGGCCATGAAGCGAGCGCGCTTGATGGCGTCGGTGACGGCATGCTGGCTGACGGCCGTGCAGCCGCTCTTCCGCCGGCTAATGATCTTGCCCTGACGGTTGATGAGCTTCTTCAGCAGCTCGAGATTTTTGTAGTCGACATACATCGGCCGCGGCCGCTGACCATCGACAAACAGGGGATCCTTCTTCTTGCCGCGGATCTTCGTCTTTGTGCGGCGCTTACTAATGCGGTTGACCTGAAGCTTACGTGCCATGAGGATTCAGTTACGGTAAATGGTTCCGAAAGACGCTCGCCCCCCACCAAGGGCGTTTGCAGCCGCATGAGGGGAAATCGTAAGTCTATCAAGTATCGGCAAAAAAACAAGACGGGGGGCAAATTTAGCATGTGGAGATTTATTACCGCTATTATTTCACGGACTGAAGGGCCAACTCAGACCGTGATCCAGCTGAAAGCGGCAGTGCCCCCCCCTCTAGCCACGGATTATTCACACACTGAATTTTGCTTTCCCGCCAATTCCACCACAAAAACCATGCGAAAAATAGTAGAACGCCTAGGGGATGCATCGGCTTGAGCCAAGGAAACAGGTTCTCTATCCCCCTACTCGCGGCAAGAACCGTCAGCAGATAGCTCAATCCCATCAGCCAAGGCGCCCGTTTCTCCAGTACAGAGACGACTACCGCCCAGCTCGTAAGGGGGGCAATTAACGCAAATGTGTTCCGTTCGGTTCCCGGACCAAAAACAAGCTGCCACGAGGTCCAGCAAGCGAGGACAAAAAGAATTGCCCGTTGTGGGGGGTGGCGATAGGATTGCCACAGACAGAGGCCCAACATCGCGGCTGCCGTGGTCAATTGCAGCAGCAAGTAGATCCGTGGATCGACCGACGAGAACATTCGTTCCCAAATCATCCAGGCGTCACGGTAAGAAACATGACGATTCTGTGCGGGACCGGTGAGATGCCGATACCACTGCACGTATTGTTCGCAGACCCATGCGGGCGGTTTCACCAACAGCGGCAGCGCGGCAACTGCCGCCAAGGCAATCGGCAGCCGCCACGCCAACCGACGCGGCCAACAAGCGGTCAGTAACAGCACCCCGACCAACGGCCAAACCTTGATATGCACGGGAATCGCCAGCAGCAAGGCGGCCAGCCACCACCGCTCATCGAGAATCGTGATCGCGGCAAACGCCACCAGCGAGAATACCAGCAAATTGGTCTGGCTCGAATAGAGGCAATGGGCACTGGGAAATACCGAAACAGCCAGCAATAGGTTCTGGGCGAACGGCGACTTCATGCCGGGCAAAACTCGTCCGGCCAAGGCCCGTGTCGCCCAGAAAGCAACACCGACATTCATCAGTGCCCAGAGCACGGCACCCAGGCGACAGGGCAACCAGGCGATTGACCCCAGAACCATGGCAAAGGATGGTCCGTAACGATAATCGCTGTCAAACAAAGTAGGGTCATACGCATTGGCGCCGTCCCACCACACCAGGGATGCATCGCGAAAGAGCGGATAGGTGCTGTGATTTTTCGGATTTTCAACGGTCTTTCCCACAATCACCACGGCCAAGACCAGCCAAAGGCCGATGGCCAGGCCGTGGATAGCCCGGTGGGTGTGTTCAACGGATTCGTTATGGGGAGACGCCATCCAATTACCTACGCCCGGTCTGTTTGGCCGAACCTACCCAATCGGCAACCGCTCGCCGCAAGCAATTCTTCCAGTTCGCGGGAGACAAGCATATCGAGTTCGCGTGGCCGCAGAAGTGCCAGCGGATCGTGCCAACCGTCGGATTCACTGGCCGCGACCGGCCTAGCGCCAGGATGCAAGCCGATTTCGGCAAGGTGGAAATCGCGCGTGGCCGCCAGAAACAATCGTATTATCTCGAATGATGTTGTACCGGCGGTCATCGTGCCGAAGAACACGTCGGCAAAAAGAACCTTGTTGCCAAGCATTCGCTGGCGGAAGCGGCTGGCATAGACCTTCTTCAATCCGCCGATCAGCCATTGGCTCGTACTGATGCCCGGCCAGGTGAACGACTGCCACCAGGAGGGCTCCCAGGCAACGCGGACAACGGGGACGCGAAATTTCTCCAGCAGCGACTTCACGACACGGCCCACGCCTGGCAGCATCTCGATGTACTGATGTCCGTTGAGATGCGTGGGCCGATGTCCCCGATCGAGCATGAACTGCAGTTGGCAGGCCAATTCTTCTTCGATCGCCGCGGTCGCTGACTCGCTGTTGCGCCGCAGTCGCCTGAAGAGGCCAAAAATCCCTGGAAAATGGCCGCCGGCATCGAGCAACTCGGACGGATAGCGCGCGCCGGTCAGTGGGCGGCCCTCGGTTAGATTCAAATGGATGCCAAGATCAAACGGCTGGGCTGGATCCTGCAACCGCGCGCGCCGGTCCAGCGATGCCAGACTGCCCTGCACGCGGCGCGATTCCAATTGCCGCCAGCAATCCAATGCCCGTGCGGCATCGGGAGCATTGCTCAACAACGACGTGCCGGTGAGCAAACCTTGCTCGAATCCTTGCAAAATACCATCGGTGACTGCCGCGTTCATCCCCAGGTCGTCGGCATGGAGAACGATCTGGCGAGCCGAAGATCGGTTCGCGGGTAACGGTGAGCCAGCGACGAATTCCGGCCTGGCCACGATCGCTCTTTCCACTGCGGCACACATGATTGTCAAGCTGCCTTGTAGCGGTCGGGTGCGGCCGCCAGTTCGATCCGCGGCAGCGGCATCTCTTGCAGGTGACGGTTGCGCCACCACAACCCCACAATGTCGCGGAGCATCGGAATGGTATGCCGCCGCAAGGAAAGCGTGGAACCGTACTCCCGCACGAGGTTGACGGGGATACGCTGAAACTTCAATCCCAACCGCTGCGCGAGAAACACAACTTCCGCATCGAACGAAAAGCCATCCAACGTCAAACGAGAAAAGATCTCGTGTGCCGCCCGCCGGCTAAATGCCTTCAACCCGCACTGCGTATCGGTAACTTCGCGCGAGACCAGCCGCTTGACCACCTCGCGAAAGAGCCATGTGGCAGCCGTGCGAGAAAGCTTGCGCTTGGCATGACAGGTCGATTGGGCCATGTCGCGGGCACCGAAGACAACTTCGCACTTTGCATTGCGGACAAGATCGTAGGCCAGATGAAGCGATTCCAACTCAAACGGCAGATCGGCATCCGTGAAGGCCAGAACCTGACCGCTGGCGCGGAGCATGGCATTTCGCAGGGCCGCGCCTTTGCCTCGATTCCGCGGTAGCGAGACGGTTGAGAATCGCGGGCCCATGGCACCGGCGAGGGTCGCCGTGCGGTCCGTACTGCCATCGTCGGCCACGAGCACGCGGTAATCAATCCCCGAGGCGTCAAGAAAACGTCGCAACTCGGCCAGCGTCCAGGGCAGGCGGTTTTCTTCGTTATAGGCAGGGATCACGAGCGTAAAGTCGTGATCGGTCTGCTGCGGATGCAACGGAACTTCGGTTGTCATCGCGGCGAAATCGGCACCGTTTTTCGCACTTTCGGATCGGGTCATAGGCTTCCTGCCCTTGGTCAACGCGCTCTGCCCCCTACATGGCCAGACTCGCGCATGGAAATCCACACTACCTGGCTTGCCGTGCAACTTCAATCGACCGGCGTTGTTTTCCGCGTCATGGGATCCTCGGAGGCGGATCGGTCAGGCACTGAGACTAAAGCAAGGCATTGTGAAACGGCTTCATACCCGATTCCACCTGAATAAGTAAAGACGAATTGCCGGGCAGGGAGGGGGGATTAGGCAGAAAAGGACTGGGAATCGAGCGAAAACGCATAAAAGCTGGGTGGGTGGAGCGAACTAGCTGGGAAATGGTGGGTTATGCAGGGAGTCGAACCATTGGGAACACTTACTCCCGTTCTGGAAATGCGAGCTAGCAGTGACAGCAGTTGGCCAGGTTATGATCGAGGCCGAAATCAAGGCTCCCCGCGCTACCCAAACTGCCATTTTCGCACCACCACTGCATTTTCCCGCATTGCCACAGCCGCGACATAATCCTTGCACGGCTCGCAGCTTTCCAGCCACCAATGGGCCGCTTCGTCTCTATCGCCACGAATCGATAGCACGCGGGCAGGATCGTCCAGGGTTACGCAGAATTGATTGAGCGGAAACGAGAGCCCGCTGCCCACGGCCTTCAGCCAAGCCTCCTTCCGTGTCCAGCCTTGGAAGAATGCCTGTAACTGCCGTTCAGTTGGCGCCTGCCGCCACTGCTGCACTTCTTCCGGCGAAAAGAACCTTTCCATGAGTGCCGCCGCATTGGGCATCGGCCGGATGCACTCAACGTCGACCCCGATCTCGCTGCCCCGCGTACACGCATAGACAGCCAACTCGTGCGAATGCGACAGATTGAATTTCACACCGCAGGCATTCCACGGCGGACCAAGTTCCGGTTTGCCGTAAGCTCGATAGTTCAAGGAGAAGGATGCGGGGTCGGTTTGAAGATACCGGGCCAGCAGCATTCGCAACGTGCCGCGGCCGGCGATATAGCGGTTTCGCAGCGATCCGACTCGAAATCGCTCAGCTCGACAACGCTCTTCCTCGGACAGCACACTCGCACACTGCCGCAAAAAGTTCTCCGGCGGATCCAGCCTCGCAGACCAGAGGTGGACCTCGCCGACAGGCAAGTCAATCTCAGCAGGCGGTGCGGGCCAGGAGCATTTCATTTACGACAACTATAGGAGTAGGATGGGACCAGCGAGCCTTGGCGCTCGTCCAAAAACAACTTGTGGTGCGGGCGTCTCGCCTGCACATGCAGCCGGGACGGACGCACCACAAAAACGCGGAGTTCATATCGGACAGGTACTTAGGGAGCACCGGCCCACCAATTCAATCATTGCTGTGGTTGGTGGGCTGGCGCTCGCCAGAGGCGAGCTTGTCCCACACTAGGGTTTCAATCGTTCGGCTGCTTCGACCGCCCAAGGGCTTTCCGGGGCCAAGTTAAGGAACATCTGCCAATGCCGCTCAGCGGTCAGCCGATGCCCCATGTCATCGAGCGCGCAAGCCAGGTGATAATGGGCGTCGGCGTAGTCGGGGTGATAACGCAGGGCGCCTTCAAAGGCCGCGATCGCTAGCTCGCGCTGGCCCGTCTCGGCCAACACGCAGCCGAGGTTTGCCCTGGCTTCAACGTAGTCTTCGTCGAGTTCGATGGCCATGTAGTATCGCTCCCGCGCGCCGCCCACGTCGCCCTGGCGGTAGAGCAACTCGGCAAGCTGGAAACAACCTTCCGAGTCGGGGCCGGCGGCCGCCATCGCCGCACGATGCAGGTCGGCAGCTTCGGACAAGCGGCCGGCATCTTCCAACTCGGCAGCCAGGCTTCGCATTTGCTCGGCAGAGACGGATGCGTTTTCCACGGAACGTAGTACGCCGACCGCCAAGGCAGGGGGAGATTCAGGGTGGGCCGCGCTTGCGAGTCCCACCAACTGCTTCTCAAGTTCGAGCGAAGCGGCAAGCGGCGAAAGTTCGGTGCTTTCAAAGTTCAATCGCAACTGGCCGCCGGCCTCGATCAGCCCATCGCCTTGGCGTACCAGAATGCTTTGCCCTTGGACAATGACCGAAGGCTGAAGCAGTGGACGTTGAACGTCGGGCAACAAGCGTGCCAAATCGGCCAGCTTCTTTTCGATGTTCTGTGGCGAAAGGCCCGCGTGGAGCAATTGGGCCAACCGCTGGGCCGCGATTACTTCTGGAACATCGAAATACGGCAATCGCCAGACTTCCTGAGTCGGCAAGATCAACTTGCGACGGTGCCAGCGGCGAATCACCGCGATCGGAATGTCCAGCAATTCCGCAAGCATGGCGGGCGTGTAGAGCCGGGGGGGCGAGTCCGGCTGCTCTTCGGCGCCCGACTCAGCCTCGGAACCTTCGTCGCTCACGGAATTGGAATCATGTGACACGGCGGTTTCTCAACGTCCTTCAGCCGGCTGCCGAGGCAGCGGCGCCAGAGGCGCGATGTTCAAGCCGGGTGTCGCTGGCGCCGATGGCGAAGCAGCCGGGGCGGTCCCCGTGTTGCCGTTAATCGTTGACGGCTGATACTTTTCGGCACCCGGGACCGCATGTGAGTCTTTGGCCGGCAATTCCGGCTTCTTCTCGGCGTTCGACGGGCTGGAAGTCATCGGGGCCGGCGCAGGTGGCTGAGCATAGGTCGTGCTGCTGCCGCCCGCCGTGGTCGTGGCCGTGCCGCTACTCACAGGGGCGCTGGCAGCAGGCACGTCGCAACAGGCCGGACTTGACGGCACATCGCGACTGGGCGCCGCGCAGCAATCATCGACCGGCACGCGATAGCACTCCACGTGCGGCACGGTGTAGTTGCACGTTACTGGGATCCGCTTCTCCACGACGTGGGGAATGCGCACCGTTTCCTCATAGGCTACCATGCGGCAGACTTGGGTCGGCACCTGCTCGACGCGATCTTCCTGGACCATGCGGCAGGTCTGGTACGGCACTTTGCGGACCTGCTCCTCGGTGACCATCCGAGTGACTTGCACCGGCACCTTCCGCTCGACCCGCTGCACGACAGGCCGGCTGACCGTATAAGGGACCTTCCGCACCATTTCTTGCTGCACGATGCGGCAAGTCTGGTACGGCACTTTCCGCACGACTTGCTCGGCCTGATAACTGGTGACCTGGACGGGCACTTGCTCGGTCACGGTTTGCGGCACGTACTGCACCTGCTGGACCTGCTGGGCGACGACGTTCGGCTGCCACACGCGGGCCACCTCGTAGGTACCGCGATTGACGGGCGCCCAGTAGATCCCGGCGCGCTGGTAAACGGTTTGGCCCGTAGCCGGATCGACCGCGCAACCGCCGCTCTGCCACGACAACTGATGCTGCCACCAACTGGGCTTGAAGTTCACCTGCTCATGAAAGCAACCCTGGTCGACGAGTTGCGTCTGTTGCGTGACTACCGGCTGCATCACCGTGCGATACTGGGGGTGATAGACGGTTTGGACGACCGGGTGCTGGACCGTATAGGTTTCTTCGCGTTCGGCCGTTTCCGTGACCGGTTGATTGACAATGTAGCGTTCCTCGCGTTCGGCCGTTTCCTGGACATATTGCACCACGTCGTAGCTTTCGTCGCGAACCTGGGTCTCGCAAACGGGCTTCATCACGGTCACCCGCTCTTCCCGTTCCGCGGTTTCCAGAATCGGCTTCGAGACCGTGTAATGCCGCTCGTTGACGGCGGTCTCCCAGACCGGGCGGTAACGCGTCTCATGCCGATCCTCGTACTGTGTTTCGTACTCGATGCGGTAGGCGGTCGTCTGCCGCTGCTCGTACTGCGTCTGATACACCAGCCGGTATTCGCGCCCTTGGCAACTCATGCACCCGGCGGGCGAATAGACATCTTGGGCCGCGGCCTCAGTCGTCCACAATAGACCCGTCCACATCAGGCTAGCACCCAAAAACACGGAAATGCGTAATACGTTCATGTCGGTCCACCTCGATCAAAATTTGCTAGCACCGCAACGCGGCGCCACGTTATGTCCCCTTAAGACCTAATCTGCCAGATAAAGGAAAAAACTGCAAATGGCATCCATACATAATTTTTATAGATTGACTCATTAATTATAGCCCAGTAATGACTTACGTGAAGCAAGAATCTTTCAAGTTCGCCATGCTAGCAACCGAACCATCTTGCCATCGGGGCAAACAGTGCTAGCAAAGTTTGCGCAGGCGGAATAAACGGACCGGGAGACTTCTTGGGTCAGATGGCAGGACTTCCCAACCGTCCCTTTATCAACGAAAATGAACCGATGCGATATCTTGACCTGACCTTGCCCAGCCTGGCCGAAAATCTAGCACTCGATGAAGCCCTGCTCGAAGAGGCGGAAACCGCGGCGCAGCCTGTGGAAACTTTGCGGCTTTGGGAGGCCCGGCAGTACGGCGTGGTGATCGGGCGCTCGTCGCGGCTGGCCGGCGAGGTTCGCGGCGATGTCTGCCGAGAAATGGACGTGCCCGTGCTGCGGCGAATCAGCGGCGGAGCAGCGGTCGTCGTGGGACCGGGCTGCCTGATGTACGGCGTAGTGCTCAGCCTGCGGCTTCGCCCAAAGTTGCGGTCCATCGATCAGGCCCACGCCCACGTGCTGGGCACAATCGCCGCGACGCTGCAACCATCCGTGTCGGGCTTGGCCTTCCGAGGCACTTGCGATCTATCGATCGACGAGCGCAAGGTCTCCGGCAACAGCGTGCGCTGCAAACGTGAGCATCTGCTGTATCACGGCACGCTTCTGTATGATTTTCCGCTGGACAGGATCGGCCGTTGCCTGGCCATGCCACCCCGCCAGCCGGATTATCGCCAGGCCCGAGCGCATGAAGCGTTTGTGGCGAACCTGCCGCTTGATGCGGACATGCTTCGGACCGCATTGCGAACCGCCTGGGCCGCTTATGAGCCGTGTACCGATTGGCCGCAGGCAGCCACGCAACGGCTCGTCGCTGAGAAGTACTCGCGACCCGAGTGGAATGAGCAGTTGTAGAGGGGGCCAGTAGGGACAATTGTGCGTCCGATCGCTCGAAAATGACGGCTTTTCACCGAAGCGGCGCGCGCTAGCCCGGATTATTCATCGTAGGGTGGGTGGAGCACGGAGCCCCTTGCGAATTGGTGCGTTGCACGAACCAGACTAGAAAAGGACGTCGCGTTACCAAGGGTTCGACTCCGTGCGTAACCCACCATTTCCGTTGGGGTTTGCTCCACGTGCCCTACAGTCTTTTCGCGTGGCCATTCACAGCCAACCCTCCTAAAGTGGTGTTGCGCTTTTTGTCGCCATCGGTTACCACAGGAGCATGGCGAGGCGATTCACACACCAGGACGTCAAGGAGTTGA
>Ga0118677_10003573_pt1 | contig 29205 bp, 25 predicted proteins | sample AliMusrvi5mmetaG_FD_86154 | JGI IMG/M metagenome (GOLD analysis project Ga0118677, IMG submission 86154) | reverse complement strand
GGCACGATGGATTCACCGGCAGCGAAACTATTTTCTGCAGTTTACGCCGAAGACACCTGATCGATTTTATATAAATGGAGAAACCCACCGCTATCTTGGCAAGCACTATCGCTTAACAATTGCTCAGGGCAGTGAGAATAGTGTCAAGTTATCCAGAGGTTTTTTCCACATCACATTGCGAGATGGGCCACATCCAGAAATCACAAAAAAACTGTTGCGGAAATGGTATTCAGAAAAAGCAGCGTTGCAATTCAATAACAGCATGGAGCGTTGCTGGCCAAAGATTAATGGTGTTTCATTTCCCAAACCTGCCATATTTATCAAGCGGATGCAGAAACGATGGGGAAGCCTATCTGAAAACGGTATGGTAACTCTCAATCCTGAACTGGTGAAAGCACCCAGGGAGTGTATTGATTATGTTGTTACCCATGAACTGTGTCACTTGAAGTACCATGACCATAGCCCTGAGTTTTATAAACTCCTCGACTCTGTAATCCCCGGTTGGGAAAAAGTAAAGCACAAACTTGAGTTGAGTATGTTTTAGAATGTAGTTTCATCCTGGATCGACGTCAAGGTATGGGTTGTTTTTACAGTAAGGATGAATTCTTTGGATTGAAAATTTGTTGCTTTATTGCAATGTTCTCTTAACAATAGAAGTTTACAGCCATGAAAAAAAACACGGGACTCTGGATCGATCACAAAGAAGCTGTTCTGGTTTCAATTGAAGGCGACGAAACTGTTGTTCAGCGGCTTGAATCGGGAGCTGAAAGCCACCATAAACCATCTGGCGGCTGGAAATCAGGAGGAACCAACGTTGCTCAGAGCGTCTCGAATGAGCATGTTGATGAAGAACGTCGAAGACACCAGTATCATGCGTTTTATCAAAAGGTGATGGAGCTGCTGGGCGATTCAGCTAAAGTTGCGCTTTTCGGACCCGGTGAGGCAAAAATCGAGTTAGCCAAAGAGATCGGAAAGGCAGCTGAGCTGCACAAAAAAGAAGTTACCGTTGAGGCTTGTGAGCGGTTGACAGAAAATCAGCTTGTTGCAAAAGTTAAAACGTTTTTTTCTGTTCAAAAGTGAACAGTTTGACAAATGTTTGGAATTAGCAGAATAAAATTGTAGTTGGTAGCATAGAGTTCAAGATTAATGGCATAAGAACAGAACGTTGAGGGACTCTGCCGTATGAGTGGTTATGGCAGTCGCGTATGATGATTTCTGGTCCCTGAAGGTTCAAAACCGAATGTATGGAAGTACTTTTACTTTTTTTTCTGATTATTATTAACGGTCTTTTTGCAATGTCGGAAATAGCGCTGGTAACTGCAAAGCGCTCCCGTCTTTCAAAACTTGCAGAGGATGGAGAAAAGGCTGCGGCGATTGCCATGAAGCTTGGACAGGAACCTTCCAGGTTTCTTTCGACCATCCAGATTGGCATTACATCCATCGGGATTCTCAACGGTATAGTCGGGGAAGGTGCTCTCGCCAGTCCATTGGCTTTCAAGCTGCAATCTGTGGGTATGGATCCGGAAATAAGTCACATTGTTTCTACTGTACTTGTTGTGCTTTCGATTACCTATATCACGATTGTTATCGGTGAACTTGTTCCAAAGCGGCTTGGTCTGTTAAATCCGGAAGGAATTGCCTGTCTTGTCGCCCGCCCGATGCGTACGCTTTCGACAATAACCCGTCCCTTCGGCAGACTGCTTACGGCATCGACTGATACTATTTTGAGTCTGATGGGGAAGCATCCGCAGGCCATGCCGAGTGTTACGGAGGAAGAGATTCACGCCATGCTTGAGGAGGGGTCTGAAGCCGGGGTGATTGAACAGCATGAGCACGAAATGGTCCGTAATGTGTTCCGTCTGGATGACCGTCAACTTGGCACCCTTATGGTTCCAAGAGCTGACATTATATTTCTTGATGTTTCCCGACCGCTGGAAGAAAATATCAGCAGAGTGACAGAATCGGAACATTCACGTTTTCCGGTCTGCAATGGCGGGCTTCAATCTCTCCTTGGCGTTGTCAATGCAAAACAGCTTTTATCGAAGACCTTGAAAGGAGGCCTTACGGAATTTACCTCGCAATTGCAGCCTTGTGTCTATGTGCCGGAAACTCTGACGGGCATGGAACTGCTCGACCATTTCAGAACTTCCGGCACCCAGATGGTCTTTGTTGTTGATGAGTATGGTGAAATTCAAGGACTCGTTACACTTCAGGATATGCTTGAGGCGGTTACCGGTGAGTTTGTTCCCCGCAATCTTGAGGATTCATGGGCTATCCAGCGCCAGGACGGTTCATGGCTCCTTGATGGGCTCATTCCTGTTCCTGAACTTAAAGACACGCTTGAATTGAAAAGTGTCCCGGAAGAGGATAAAGGGCTTTATCATACTCTCAGCGGTCTCATGATGTGGCTGCTCGGACGTATGCCGAGAACCGGTGACATTATGACCTGGGAAAACTGGACTCTTGAAATAGTAGATCTGGATGGCCAGAGGATTGATAAGGTGCTGGCCTCAAGGTTGACGGAAGCATTGAAGCCTGCTGACGGACACACGGAAGAATCTGTTTCTGCGTCGTGATTGATTCTTTTTCCCCTTACCCTGATATTGCTTACATTATGACTGGTGAACTTTGTTTGAATGTTTTTCATGACATTAACAATTTTTATATGCCTGTTCAATCAAAAATTCGTTCTGCCGCAATAGGTATTGCAATTTTTTCGATGTGCGCAATCCTCTCTTCCTGCCAGAAAAAACTCAGTGATGTTGTTGCTGAAAAAGTTATAGAACAATCGACAGGTAAGAAGGTTGACATCAAATCCGGCGGCCAGAGTATTACTATTGAGTCCGAGGGGAAGAAAATTGAAATTCAGGGCAACAGTGGAGTTTGGCCGGCTGATATGCCGTCTGATGTACCGAAGTTTTCCTACGGCAGGATAAAGGCAGTGACAAGGGCACAGATGCCCGAAGGGCAGAGCTGGACTGTTGTGTGCGAGAGTGTTCCGGGAAACATTATAAAGGACTACGAGGGGAAGCTTAAAAGCAGCGGGTTTAAAACTGTTTCAACAATTATGACTTCTGATAACGGAGAGGGTGGAAGTGTATCGGGTACAAAAGAGAAGCTCAACGTTACTGTCATAACAGGCAGCGGAACGGCTTCGCTCTCTGTTGTTAAAGAGCATTGAATTTAAAAGTTTCAAGAGAGAACATGACACATCAGAAATCTGACTGTTTGTTTTGCCGGATTGTCAGTGGAGAGATTCCTGCCGCCATCGTCTATCGGAACGATCATGTTCTGGCATTCAGGGATATCACCCCTGTATCTCCTCAGCATGTTCTGATCATTCCTCTGAAGCATATTGCCTCGTTGAGCGATCTTAGTCCTGAAGATGAGGCGATAGCCGGGCATATACTGCTTGCCGCCGGAACTGTGGCTGGAATTCTTGGTATCAGGGAATCCGGCTACAGACTGGTATTTAATAATGGCAAGGATGCCATGCAGAGCGTTTTTCATATCCATGGGCATCTGATAGGAGGAAGCACGATGGGCTGGCCTCCCTTTCCTGGTTTGGCTACTATGCACGGATAGCCGTTTTCCCCCTTTTCCGCCGTATTTTAATCCGTTACGGGACTATGTGGTTCCGTACATGGGAAGATGCATGAAATTTTTCCTGTGCAATGGTTGTTCATTGAGGTTATAGTTAATCCTGTTTATTTTTATTGTTTCCCCGGGAGTTTTGCGTATGAAGTTATCGGAATTGAAAGTTGGTGATAGAGCAGAAGTTACGGCGGTAAAGGCAGAAAGTGCTGTACGTCGGAGAATTATGGATATGGGGTTGATAAAAGGCACTAGATTCAAAGTGCTTAGAGTCGCCCCGCTCGGAGATCCGATGGAGATTGTGTTCAAGGGACTCTACCTTGCCATGAGAAAAAATGAAGCAGATGGAGTTATGGTGCGCAAAGTCAATGATGGTGTTTCATGTCCGGCAGCAAAACAGTTCTGGAGGTTTGGAGGCAAGGTATGAGTGACGGCAAAGAGATCAGCATTGCACTTGCGGGTAATCCGAATTGCGGAAAATCCTCCCTGTTCAACGCGCTTACAGGCGCTCATCAGAAAGTTGGAAATTTTCCTGGTGTCACCGTTGAAAAGCATGAAGGGTATCTCGATTACAAGGGCTACCGGATCAGGGTTGTCGACCTGCCCGGAACCTATTCCCTGACACCGTACTCTCCGGAGGAAATAGTTACAAGAGAGTATCTTATCAAGGAACGACCCGATGTCGTTGTCAATGTGCTTGAGGGGCCGAACCTAGAAAGGAACCTCCTGCTGACAACGCAGCTTATGGAGCTTGAGGTTGATTTCATTGTAGCCCTGAACATGATCGACGAAGTGCAGGAAAAAGGTATTGTTATTCAGATAAAACAGTTGCAGGCGCTTCTCGGTTGTCATATTATTCCCACTTCGGCTAAAAAGAAGACAGGGCTTGAGTCATTGCTTGATCATGTGATAAGGGTTTATCGGAAGGATATCCGGATCCGTAAAAACAAACTTTTTTTTAGTCCTGAACTGGAGTCTTCGGTCGATAAAATCACCGCACTTCTTGTTCATCAGAAGGAACTCGGTGTTTTCAATCCGAGGTGGCTGGCCATCAAACTGCTTGAAAATGACAGGGAGGTTTACCACCAGGTTCAGCAGTATCCGGTATGGGTTAAAGTTGAACTGGCCTTGCAGGATGCAATCCGGGAAGCTGAGCGTCTGCACGATTCGGAACCCGAGATTCTCATTACCGAAGATCGTCATGCTTTTATCCGGGGTGCGATGAAGGAGTGTGTAAGGCAACCCGAAGAGGGAAAGGCTACCTTGACTGACTATATTGATATGGTGGTGCTCAACAGGGTGCTTGGACTGCCCTTTTTTTTATTGGTTGTATGGGCGATATTTCAGTTGACCTTTACGCTCGGTTCATTGTTTACAGGCTGGCTTTCCTTTTTTTTCAGTACAATTTCCTCCCTCGTCGGACCATTTCTTTCGAATGGCACTCTACGCTCCATAGTTGTTGACGGTGTTATTGCAGGGGTTGGCGGAGTCCTGATATTTCTTCCCAATATTGTTCTTCTTTTTATTGGACTCTCTTTTCTCGAGGCTTCCGGTTACATGGCCCGTGCAGCTTTCGTGATTGCTCGGGTGATGCATCGTTTCGGTCTGCATGGCAAATCATTTATACCCCTGATCACAGGGTTCGGATGTTCGATTCCGGCTATCATGGCTACACGGACACTGAAAAGTCAGACAGACAGGCTTGTCACCATCATGATTATTCCCTTTATGAGTTGCGGGGCCAAACTTCCGGTATATGTCATGTTGACCGCTGCTTTTTTTGCTCCATCAGTGGCGGCCAACGTCTTGTTCGGTATCTATCTACTCGGTATTGCTGTCGGTCTCTGGACCGCCTGGCTTCTGAAATCGACTATTCTTAAAATTGATTCAGAGCCGTTTGTCATGGAGCTGCCTCCTTATCGCTGGCCGACATTTGCCTCAGTATTTTTTCAGGCAAAGATGAAGGCGCTGATGTATGTGAAAAAAGCAGGGACGCTTATTTTAAGTGCAGTCATTATTATCTGGGGGGCAAGCAACTATCCCCGTCAGTCGGCTCTTGATGCAACTCTTTCGGCAGAAACAGCGCGTATTGCCGCCAGCAGTAAGAATGCTGCTGAAAAAGATGCCCGGAAGAAGGCGCTTGACGTTCGCATCAAGTCTGAACAGCTCGAATATTCCCTGGCAGGAAGAGCGGGTAAAGTGCTTGAACCCCTGATCAGACCACTTGGTTTTGACTGGCGGATCGGTATTGCCCTTGTAACGGGGCTGGCTGCAAAAGAGGTGGTTGTTTCCACCATGGGTACGATTTATTCAATCGGGCAGAGTGAAGGAGCTCCGAAAGAGCTGAAATCTATTCTCAGGAATGATCCATCATTCAGTCGGGCAACCGCCTTGAGTCTCATGGTGTTTGTACTGCTCTATATTCCCTGTGTGGCAGCAATCGGGGTCATGAAAAAAGAGGTCGGGCGATGGCGTCCTGTGCTTCTCTATTCTGCGTACTCTTTGTCGGTAGCCTGGGTACTCTCTTTTGCAGTCTACCGGCTTGCCCTTCTTATGCCGTGACTTCGGATGGCTCTTCAGCAGTAGTGGCAATCAAGCCGGACTCTTCTGCTTTAAGAATAATATCGTCTACAGGAATGGTCATGGGTACCGGTTTGCCATCCGTCATCGTGAGCATGACTGCGGGGTGAGCTTTCAGATGGTCGGCCATGATCGATTCCCAATGGGAGTGGGCACTTTCATCGAGCGTGCTCCACGCCAGCCGTCCCCTGCACTTTGGAAATTTTGAGCAGCCGAGCCAGAGCCCCCTTTTTCCGCTTCTGAGGTAGAGCGGGGAGCCACACTTCGGGCAGGCAAGGTCTGTCAGTACCGGAGGGGTTTTCAATGGTTCAATGTGCCGCTGTTTGTTGAGATTAAGCAGCGTATTGCATTTCGGATAGTTAGAACAGGCGAGAAAAGCACCAAGCCGGCCTTTTCTCAGGAGCATCTGTCCTTCTTTGCAGGAAGGGCAGAGTATGGCAGTCTCTTTGGGTTTTTCTTTGTTCGAGCTTATTGCCTTGATGTTTTTGCACTTCGGGTAGCATGAACAACCGAGAAATTTTCCGCTGGCTGTCCATTTGATCGTCATCTGGCCAACTCCGCATTTGTCACAGGTTGTGGTATCGCTGTTTTGCGGAATAACAGGGTCGTCTTTGCGCAGACTGAGTGCAATTTCAAGTGGTCTGTAGAAACTGTCGAGAACCTTTTCGTATTCGTCGTCACCACTGGCAACTTTATCGAGTTCATCCTCCATGAAAGCGGTAAAGCCAACATTGAAAAGCTCGGGAAAATTGGCAACCAGTATCAGTGATACATCCTTGCCGAGTTCTGTCGGCCTGATTTTTTTCTTTTCAAGCTCCACATAGCGACGATCTTGAAGCGTAGAAAAAATTGAGGCATAGGTTGATGGGCGTCCTATGCCGAAATGGTCGAGATCCTTTACCAGCGTAGCTTCACTGTAGCGTGCGGGAGGGCGGGTAAAGCTCTGTTTCCGGTCGATGTCCGCAATATCAAGCGGGTCGCTCACAGAGAGGTGTTCGGGCAGTTTTACGGCAGGCTCTTTTTCTATATCTTCTTTGGTTGAGACCTGTGCCTCGTAATCAAGTTCTTTCTGGTCGTCGAAGACACGCATGAATCCGGGAAACAACACTTTACTGCCGGTTGCCCTGAACTGAAATTTCTGTAAGGAATCCTCAACCTCAACTCTTGTCTGCTCTATTTTGGCAGGAGCCATCATGGCGGCAAGAAAACGTTTCCAGATCAATTCGTATAATTTAAACTGATCGGTTGAAAGGTACTGTTTCAGTTGTTCAGGTTTTTTTGAAATGGAGGTCGGTCGTATAGCTTCATGGGCATCCTGGGCATTTTTTCCTGCTTTTGCAGCGCCGCCGAATCCTATATACTCTTTTCCGAACTGTCTGTCTATATATTCCCTGGCCTGAACTATTGCTTCTGCACCGATGCGTGTTGAGTCGGTTCTCATATAGGTAATGAGACCAAGAGCGCCTTCCGTACCAAGATCAATTCCCTCATAAAGCTGTTGCGCTATGCGCATGGTTCTCTGCGATCCAAAACCAAGCTGGTTTGATGCAGCCTGCTGCAGCAGAGACGTTGTAAATGGCAGTGGAGGCTTGCGTTGCTGAGTGCGGGGTGCGATTTCAGCGACAGAGTAATTCCCTTTTCTGATGAGAGCGGCAATGACTTCCGCTTGATCCTGATTGTTTATTTCCGGCTTATCACCTTCAAAGCGGACAAGTCTTGCTCTGAAAGATTCTTTCTCCGGGGTGACAAAATCAGCTGCAATGCTCCAGAACTCCTGTATCTGGAAACGGTTGATCTCCGCTTCGCGCTCGCAGATCAGACGGAGTGCGACGGATTGAACCCGTCCGGCAGAGAGGCCGCGCAGAACTACTTTCCATAAAAAAGGGCTTATCTTGTAGCCAACTATTTTATCAAGGCCCTGACGTGTCTGCTGGGAACGGACAAGCCGGTAGTCGATCTGTCGAGGTTCCTGAATGGCCGCGATGATGGCATTTTTAGTGATTTCGTTGAAAAGAACCCGGAATACCGGTTTTTTTGTTACTCCAATTTCGTTGGAGATATGCCATGCAATTGCTTCTCCTTCCCGGTCAGGGTCAGTGGCAATAAGAATCTCGTCAGCTTCAGCGGCAAGTTTTTTCAACTGCCGGACCACTTTTTCCTTTCCGGGAATGATTTCATAACGGGGCTCGTAATGATTGTCAAAATCAAGGCCAATCTCCTTTTTCGGCAGTTCCTTGATATGACCTACTGAAGCGAATACGGTATATTTATCCCCAAGGTATTTATTGATCGTTTTAGCCTTGGAGGGGGATTCGACAACAATCAGGGTTCTGTTCCTGGCAGATGCAGTTGATGTTTTTAAAGCCATTGATCAGTCCCGGGAGTAAGAGCGTTACGATTAAATTTTGAAAAAGATAGGTGTTGAAGAGCAAAAAACAAATTTTACCATTTTTGCGCAGTTTAATAAACCTTTCATTATGTGCAGGAATAGTTCCTTTTCTATTATAAAACCTGCTTCTACGGGGCGGAAAAATATATTTTATTATTATTAAGGGTCTCCTTAATGTTACAGGGAAATAAAATGCATTCGACAGTCATGCTTCACTCTTCACTTCGTTTATCGTATCGTTTTGCTGTTTTGATGATAGTTGCTCTCATGATGTTTTCTTCTGATACTCTTTCAGCTGCGATTGCTCCCCAGGCAGGACGTTCAACAGTGCCTCTCCATGTTACTACCGGAAAAGATCAGGGTTATACTATCAAGGTACTTGTCAGGAGAGAAGGAAGTGCCCTTATGGTTGATCTTGAATCAATGGCGCGGGCTTTGCGGTTGAGCTTTCGCCGTGAAGCGGGGATGCTGGTTCTTGAGGAAGCTCTCGGGGTTTCCGGCAGTTCCTGCACAGTCATGATCAATAATAATTTTGCGAAAGTTATTTCCAGGGATCCCGATCATCCGAACAGGATTATTCAGTTGCAGTCTGCGCCTTCATCAATACAATCCAGGATCTATCTCCCGGTCAATCAAGCGTGCAGACTCTTTACCCTATGGCTTGACAGGGAAGTTGTCTATAGTTATTCCAGCGGGATGATGAATGCATGGTTGAACGGGAAACGTTTTGGAGAATCGGTCGGGCTTGTCGGGTTGGTAAAGAATGAAGAAAAACTTTCAGTTGGGGGGGAAAGCACGCATGCTGAAGATGTATCAACGGTGATAACCGGTATTGAGGTTGAAAAACGGGCAAATGGAGTCATCATAAGTTTTCTGGCATCCGGAAACCCTGCCCAATCTTCACTGCTCAAGCCTGATGCTGAAGGATATGTATATTTTTCGCTTGAAAAAGCATCATGCGATATCAACACGTTGTCAAAAATATACAGCGGGGGAGTCGTCAAGGCAATTACTCCGAAACAGTTTGCTGAAGGCGGCTTGCAATTTACTGTCGCTCTTGACAATAAGTCGTTTGAGATTACTTCTGTTGAGTTTCATCGTGATGAAAAAAACAATCGTTATGTGCTCTATGTCCGGAGTAATGCCGATGTGCAGGAAATCCGGAAAAAAGAAATTGAACAGCAGAACGCACAGGTAATCAGCCGGGATGTTGAAAAGTGGAAACTTAATACCATAGTCCTTGATGCCGGTCATGGAGGAAAGGACCCGGGGACAATCGGCTTCAGTGGTACTCGGGAAAAAGATGTCGCACTGAACATTGTTCACGATCTCGGGACTTTTATTGCACAGAAATGGCCGGATGTGAATGTGGTTTATACAAGAAAAGATGATCGGTTCATCCCATTGCATGAACGTGGAAAAATAGCAAACCAAAGCGGTGGCAAACTGTTTATAAGCGTTCACTGCAACGCCAGTCCCAATCGAAGTGCCCGAGGTTCGGAGGTATATATCCTCGGTCTTCATAAAAACAAGGCAGCTCTTGATGTCGCAATGTTTGAGAATTCGGTGATTCGCCAGGAAGACAATTTTCAGGAGCAGTACAAAGGATTTTCCGAGGAGCATCTTATCATGAGCAGCATGGCGCAGAATGCATTTGCCAAGCAGTCAACATCCCTGGCTCAATACATTATCAGGCCTGTCGACAGGCAATCATCAGTCAATAATGCTCGAGGAGTTCGCCAGGCGGGCTTTATGGTGTTGTGGACTCCTTCGATGCCAAGCATCCTCGTTGAAGTCGGTTACTTATCCAATCCTGAGGAGGAGCAGATGCTTCGAGATCGTCAGGTTCAGACAAAAGTTGCGTTTGGTATTTTTAAGGGTGTGCAGGCTTATCGCAAGAATTACGAAACAATCAGCAAGGCAGCTCTTGCTGAGTGACAAACGGGAATTTCAAAGAGAAGCGCGGATATATGCCTTTTTTTTTTATTATTAAAGTTGTCAACCTTGGCGTTGATGCAGGTTGACATTTCATTTTTTTGTTTGATTACTCTTCTTTCATGAATGATGTTGCTGCTCAGATTTTAAATCGATTGTCGAAAGCCGGTGATTTTTTGTCGGGTGAAGAGCTCTCTCGTGATTTTGGGATGACCAGAAGTGCGGTATGGAAGCATATCAGGTTGCTGCGAGCCGAGGGTTACCATGTGGATGCTTTAACCGGGAGAGGGTATCGACTATCGGGTCTGACCGGACGACCTGTCGAAGCAGAGGTTACTCCGTTTTTAACCGGGCAACGGTTCGGCAGAAACATGTTCTATCACCGTGTTACTGCATCGACCAACCTTGTGGCGAAGGCTCTTGCCAACGACGGTGCTCCCGAGGGCAGTGTCGTTGTTGCTGATTCTCAGACAGGGGGTCGGGGTCGAATGGGTCGAACCTGGGTGTCTCCATCAGGGCTCAATCTTTATTTTTCGCTGATTCTGCGACCTGTGGTTCCATCGATCCGTGTTCCTCAGCTTACGTTACTGGTGGCGGCGGCTATTCATCAAGCGTTGAGCAGTGTCGTTCCTGATCTTGTTCCGTTGATCAAGTGGCCGAACGATATTCTACTCAATAACAGGAAGGTTTGCGGCGTACTGTGCGAAATGCAGTCTGAGCCTGATCTAACGCACTTTGTTGTGGTTGGAATCGGGATCAATGTCAACCAGTCTCTGATGCCGCCTGAGCTGCAGGATATTGCAACCTCGCTTTTTTTAGAGACAGGGGGTTTACTTTCGAGACCTGAGCTTCTTGCTTCTGTTCTGAATCATTTCGAACCCCTATACGATGCATGGCTTCTTCAGGAGGACCTTGGCTTTATACTTCCCTATCTCGAAAGGTATTCACTTCTTCAGTCGAAGCAAGTTACAATTGATCAGTTCAAGGGAACAGTGAGCGGAACAGTTACCGGGATTTCACCGGGAGGAGAGCTTAAGATTGAGAGTTCAGATGGGCAAGTGCTTTTAATTTCATCTGGAGAAGCCCGTCTGCGCAAAGAGACATTTTAATTAAAACGTTTTGATTTCTTATGGATACAAAGACGCTCCATCCTCAAATTACCGCAGCATATCGGGTACTTGAAACCGGTGAACCAATCAGTCGGGCTGAAGCAGCTCTGCTGGCGGATCTTCCGGGTGAACTTGCGCTTGATCTCGCAGCTCTGGCAAACAAGGTTAAAAACAGGTATGCAAGTGGTACGGAATCGCTTCATGCATGTTCGATAATGAATGCAAAATCGGGGGTGTGCGGCGAAAATTGCAAGTTTTGTGCTCAGTCACGCCACAACAGGGCAGATATTGAGGTCTATGATCTTGTCGATGAAGAGTCTGTACTTATCGAAGCGCGAAACTGCATAACGGAGGGTGTTTCCCATTTCGGCATCGTTACCAGTGGTTATGGTTATAAAAAGATAACTCCTGAATTTCAGAGGGTGCTTGCCATGATTGAGCGGTTGCATGCGGACTTGCCTGATCTGCATGTCTGTGCTTCACTTGGTATTCTGGGTGAAGAGCCTGCGGCAGCTCTTGCTGCTCAGGGGATCGCGCATTACAATATCAATATTCAGGTTGCACCGGACAGGTACCATGACCTGATTGCTGATACGCATACGGTTGAAGATCGGATCAAGACAATTAAGCTGTTGAGAAAAAACAATATATCCGTTTGCTGCGGAGGAATTATGGGCGTCGGAGAGTCTATGCAGGATCGTATTGATATGATTTTTACACTCCAGGAGCTCGATGTTTCCGTCATTCCGCTCAATGTATTGGTTCCGATAAACGGGACACCGCTTGAAGGAAGTGAACCCGTTTCTGTTGCAGACATTGTTAAAACGTTCGCAATATGCCGTCTTGCGCATCCTGATAAAATTATAAAGTTTGCTGCTGGTCGCGAAACGATCATGAAGGATTTTCAGGGCCTTCTGATGCTTTCCGGAGCAAACGGTTATCTTACCGGTGGCTATCTGACCACACGAGGCAGGGATGTTGCTGATGACCGCAGATTTGCAAGTCAGATTGCGAGTTTTAACTGATGGAGCCTGTCAATGCAGTTTTATGAACGGATCCGTGAAGAGCTTTATGAGCTTAAGAGCCTTGACCGGTACAGGTATCTTCCTGATATTTCCGCCCGCAACGGCAAGGATATTGAGGTAAACGGACAGTTGCTTTTGAACCTCTCTTCGAACGATTATCTTGGTCTTGGTGATGACAAGGCTTTGCTTGAAGGGTATGGCAGTCAGTTCAGGAAGAGTTCGCATGCAATGACCAGCTCATCATCCCGTCTTCTGACGGGAAATCACCCGCTGTATGATCAGCTGGAAAAAGCCCTGGCATTACTCTACGGACGGGAATCGGCTATGGTTTTCAACAGCGGGTATCATGCCAACATCGGGATACTTCCCGCACTGTGCAACCGTCATGATCTTGTACTGAGTGACCGACTGAATCATGCCAGCATTATTGACGGAATGAAAATTGCCGAAGCACCCTATCAGCGTTATCGTCATCGGGATTACGAACATCTTGAAGAGCTGCTTTCGGAGGCACGAGGCAAGTACCGCCAGATTTTTATTGTAACTGAATCGGTGTTCAGCATGGACGGCGATCTTGCTGATCTTTCCCGGCTCGTTGCTTTGAAAGAGCAATACGAAGCTATTCTTATTGTTGATGAAGCGCACGGTGTCGGGGTATTCGGAGAGCGCGGTCTCGGGTTATGTGAAACAGCAGGGATGGTACAGCAGATCGATATCATTACCGGAACATTCGGCAAGGCTCTGGCATCAACGGGTGCTTATGCCGTGATGAGCTCTCTGGTAAGAGAGTACCTGCTGAATACCATGCGATCATTCATTTTTACCACGGCATTGCCTCCGGTTATTCTTGGATGGAGCCTGTTGACTCTTCATCAGCAGAGTGCCATGTTATCTGACAGAGCGGCTCTCCTGAAGCTTGCATCCAGGCTTCGTAGTGAACTGATCCTGCATGGCTTTGATGTTCCTGGTGAAAGTCATATCATTCCTGTGATTACAGGTGCTAATGACTTGTCCGTAGCATTGGCTGCCCGGTTGAGAAGTGCCGGATTTCTCTGTATGCCGGTGCGTCCTCCTGCTGTTCCGGAAAATGGTGCCCGTATCCGCATTTCTCTTCGTTCAATACTGCAGTGGGAAGATATTGCACGAATACCTGAAATTATCCGAGGATAACGATATCATGAAAACAGTATGGCTTCGAAAAGAGGGAGCCGAAGAGCTTTTACTTTTTTTCAACGGTTGGGGTATGGATCATCGTATTGCCGCACATCTGTTGCATGAATCGCTCGCCGCAGATTTTCACCCTGACTTTCTGGTCTGTTACGATTACCGGACGTTGGAGGCAGAGTCATGGTTTATAAAAGAGATCAGCCGTTATGGAGGTATAACGGTTGTCGCCTGGTCATTCGGTGTCTGGGTGGCGCAGCATATTGCATTGCCCGTAATTGAGCGTGCCATTGCTATCAATGGTACCCTGCATCCGGTAGATGCCGAGCTGGGTATTCCGCCAGAGGTGTTTCAGGCAACTCTTTCAACCTATTCTGAAGAAAATCGTCAACGTTTTAACCGCAGGATGTGCGGATGCAGTGAAGTGCGGGCACTTTTTTATACAATGTCACCTGAACGTAAAACTTCGGATCAGCTGGAAGAGCTGGTGCGGCTGCAGGAGTATCTGGGGACAGAGCGCTTGCATGATGAAGCGTTATGGCACTATAATCATGCGATCATAGGAGGAAGAGATCTTGTGTTTCCTCCACAGCAGCAGTTTGCCGCATGGAAAGGTGTGCCTCAAACGGTTATTGCTGATATGCCTCATTTTCCTTTTTTTCATTTCATTAATCTGCAGGAGGTACTCGCATGCTGCAGAAAATAAAAATTGATAAGGAGCTTGTGCGCCAGAGGTTTCGCCGAACCCTCAGCAGCTATGGAAGCAATGCGATCGTGCAGAAAAGCATGGCAATAGAACTTTCGGAAATGATTTGCCGGGAGAAAGCGGAAGGCCCTTTCAATCGAGTTCTGGAGGTGGGTTCAGGTTCAGGTTCTCTTATGGCAGAGCTGCTTACCCGCTGCTCAGTAAAGAGCTATTATGCCAATGATCTTGTTGAAGAAAGCCTTCCCTGCCTTCATAAGGTACTCGAAAGTTTTCCGGTGGAGAAGTTTCATTTTATATCAGGTGATATAGAGTGCAGGGATATTTTGCCTTCAGCTCTGGATCTCGTTGTTTCAAATGCCACGTTGCAATGGCTTGATGATCTTGATGACTTTTTCAGCACAATGTTCAATCATCTCAGGCCAGGGGGTCTTCTGGCCTTCAGTACGTTCAGTACCTCAAATATGCGTGAAATCGCGAGTATTGAGGATGTCGGACTTTGTTATCACTCGATCGAGGAGCTTGAAATGCTCGCCGGACGGTATTTTGATATTATCGTCTGCAGGGAAGAGGAACAACGCCTTGAATTCAGTTCACCCGAGGCTTTGCTTCATCATATACGACAGACTGGCGTCAACGGTCTTCTGCGTCGTTCATGGACAAAAAGCAGATATCAGTATTTCGTTGCTGAGTACCGCCGTTTGTTTTCCTGCAAAAACGGTGTCTACCTTACCTATCATCCAGTCTATTGCTGTCTGAAAAAGAAGCTTGTATGAAAGGATCCGTTATTGCCGTTTCAGGCATTGATACCGGCATCGGGAAAACATATGCGACCGGTCTGCTTGCCAAAGCCCTGCTTCGGCAGGGAAGATCGGTCATTACCCAGAAAATAGTCCAGACAGGCTGTTCAGGTGTGGCGGAGGATATATTGGAACACCGCCGTCTTATGGGCATTGGTCTGCAGGATGTTGACAAAGAGGGGTTAACCTCACCCTACGTTTTTGGATATCCAGCTTCGCCCCATCTGTCAGCACGTATGGAAGGAGTTGAGATTGATATCCTTCATGTTCGCCGAGCGACTTTAGCTTTGCAGAAACGCTACGAAATGGTTTTTCTGGAAGGAGCCGGGGGATTATTGGTGCCCCTTGCCCATAATCTGCTTTTCGCGGATTATATTCGCGATGCCGGATATGAGCTTATTCTTGTGTCCAGCCCGAGGCTTGGCAGTATCAGCCATACTCTTCTTTCAATTGAAGCATGTGCGAAACGGGGAATTGTTATCAGAGGAGTCATCTATAACCTTTTTGAGAGCACCGATAAGGTGATAGCTGATGATACTCGTGAGGTTATCCTTTACTACCTTAATAAAGCAGGATCAACGGTGCCGCTCATTGACCTTCGGGATGGTTCGCTCGAAGGAGAATCGATCGACTGTCTCCGTTTATAAAAAGAGTTCAGCGTTATCTATGTTATGCCGTTAACTGCTATGGCCATGTCGTCACATACCATTGATCTTGATTTTGACCGACATCATCTCTGGCATCCGTATACTTCGGTGAGCAACCCTTTGCCGGTCTATCCTGTCTGCCGTGCATATGATGTTTTTCTTGAGCTTGAGGATGGCCGAAAACTTATTGATGGCATGTCCTCCTGGTGGGCAGCCATTCACGGGTACAATCATACGGTGCTCAACGAGGCGATAGTTTCACAGATACAGCGAATGAGCCATGTCATGTTCGGAGGTCTCACCCATGAACCTGCCGTGAATCTGGCAAAACAACTGATTGCATTGACTCCACAGTCTCTACAGAAAGTTTTTTTCAGTGATTCAGGGTCGGTCTCGGTTGAAGTTGCCATTAAAATGGCTGTTCAGTACTGGGTTGCGCTTGGAAAAACCTCAAAAAACCGGTTACTGACAGTTCGCTCAGGGTATCACGGCGATACCTTTGCCGCCATGTCGGTATGCGATCCGGAAACAGGTATGCACTCACTGTTCAAAGGCGTGATTCAGGAACAGTTTTTTGCTGCAGCCCCTGCATGCCGGTTTCATGAGCCTTGTACCGAAAGGGATCTGGCAGATGTTTGTTTGATGCTTGAACAGCACCACATGGAGATTGCCGCAGTGATTATTGAACCTGTTGTCCAGGGAGCAGGAGGAATGAGGTTTTATGCTCCCGAATATCTTGTCAGGCTCAGAGAGTTGTGTGACTGCTATGATGTCCTTTTGATTTTCGATGAAATTGCCACTGGTTTTGGCCGAACGGGAAAGATGTTTGCGCTTGAGCATGCCGGTATTGTGCCGGATATCATGTGTGTGGGTAAAGCGTTGACCGGCGGTTACATGACTCTTGCTGCGACACTTTCAACAGACAGTGTTGCTGAAACCATCTGTTCTGGTAATCCTGGCCTTTTTATGCACGGCCCAACCTTTATGGCAAACCCCCTTGCTTGCGCTGTTGCATCGGCAAACCTTAATCTGCTGGTCAGCTATGACTGGCAGAAAACGGTACTTCGCCTTGAAGCCGGACTCCGTCAAGGGCTGGCTTCCTGCATGGAGTTCACAAATGTATCGGATGTCCGTGTTCTTGGCGCTATAGGGGTTGTTGAACTGCACCGCCCGTTGGATATGGCTGTTGTTCAGAAAAAATTTGTTGATAAAGGGGTTTGGGTTCGTCCATTCGGACGACTGGTCTATCTTATGCCTCCCTTCATTATGCATGATGAGGAACTCGGAATATTGACTGCTGCTGTGTGCGACATTGTTAAAACAATGCAGTAGTTTTTGTTTTGGAGTATATTGGAGTTTTCTCTATCAAGTTCTATCTGATTTCTATGTTTAAAAGTCAAATACCGCAATGAGAGCTAAACCCTGGATCAGCCATTACGACAAAGGGGTGCCCCACACGCTTCAGCCTTATCCGGAACAGACATTAATTGATGTCGTTCGAAAGACGGTGGAAGAGTCTCCGAAACAGACCATGATGTTCTTCAAGGGCGCCTCTATCTCATACGGTGAATTCGAACAGCAAAGCAATGCACTGGCATTGGCTCTTCTCTCACTTGGTATCGGCAAAGGTGACCGCGTAGCCTTGATCATGCCTAACTCTCCTCAGATGTTGATCAGTGAGTTCGGTATATGGAAAGCAGGAGCTATTGCGGTTCCCATGAATCCGCTGTATACCCTCAATGAGTTTGAGCACGCACTTAATGAATGCGGCGCGGAAACTGCCATTGTCTTGACTCCCTTTTATAAGAAAATCAAGCAGGTTCAGCCGGATTCGCGTCTGAAAAGAGTTATTGCGACCAATATCAAGGAGTATCTATCACCTTTTAACACACTTCTTTTTTCGATTTTTAAAGAAAAAAAGGATGGGCACAGAGTAACATTGAAGCCTGGTGATCACTGGTTGGGCGATCTTATCAGGGCTCATTCCGGGGTTACATTTACTCCGATACTCATCAAGCATGACACTCCAGCGCTTTTTCTCTTTTCAGGAGGGACAACCGGCAATCCCAAGTGTGTTGTCATTACTCATCATGGGCTTGTGATTACAGGTATGCAGATTGCCAGCTGGTTCAGTGTCATTCTCGAAAAAGGAAAAGATGTCATTCTTCTGAACATGCCGCTGTTTCATGTCTATGCCCAGGTCGGGATTATGTCCGCGGCTTTAATGCAGCGCTACCCTCTTGCCCTTGTTCCCAATCCGCGCGATATCAATGACCTGCTGCATACCATTAAAACCCTTAAACCAGCAGTGCTGCCAGGAGTGCCAACCCTGTTTACCGCCCTGATCAATCATCCAAAAGTCAAGCGGGACGGTTCAATTCTGAAATCACTTAAACTCAGTGTGTCGGGTGCAGCTCCCCTCATGCTTGAAAACAAAAGACGTTTTGAAGAGCTTACCGGAGGCAGGATTATTGATGCATACAGTCTTACCGAATCTGCACTTGCATCGGTTTTCACTCCGATATTAGGTACCTATAAGTATGGCTCGGTAGGCATTCCTGTTCCGGATGTTGAGGTTCGGATCGTTGAGGCGGAGAACGGTCATGATATTCTTGCTGAGCTTGAAGTCGGAGAAATCATTATGCGAGCTCCCCAGATCATGAAGGAGTACTGGCAGAACCCTATTGAAACAGCACTTGTGCTTCGTGATGGATGGCTTTATACCGGGGATCTTGGTTATCTCGATGAGGATGGATATCTCTTCATTGTTGACCGTAAAAAAGATGTCATAAAACCAGGCGGCTTCCAGGTCTGGCCTAGGGATGTTGAAGAGGTCATAGCCGTTCATCCCTCAGTATTCGAAGTTGGTGTTGCAGGAGTACCTGATGCCTATCAGGGAGAAGCTGTAAAGGCCTGGGTTGTCCTGCGTGAAGGTCAGCAACTTTCCGCCGAAGAACTTCAGGAGCACTGCCGTAAAGATCTTGCCGCCTATAAAGTTCCTAAACATGTGGAATTTACGACTGCTCTTCCAAAATCAACGATAGGCAAACTGCTTCGCCGAAAACTTATCGAAGCGCATAGCGATGCCGAAAAGGCATGAGATTGAGTCAGCCGCAGATGTTCCGTATAGCTCCTGCAACAATCGGGATGCCTTGTGCAATCTGTTCAGGAGTGTTGTTGCAGTACGAGAGTCGCAGCGAGTTGTTTTGTCTGCCTGCAGGATCGAACGTTTTTCCTGCTACAAACACGGCCCCTCCTTCGATAGCCAGCGTCATGATACGGGTCGCATCAGCTCCTTCCGGCAGGGTGAGCCAGATGTAGAATCCACCTCGAGGCTCGTTCCAAAGCACATAGTCCGGCAGGTGTTCCCTGAGGGCTGAGACCATGGCCGCCGCTCTTTTTTTATACTCCTGACGGACACTGGCAACATAGCTGTAAATCTGGCCGGACCGGATGAATGCATCTGCCAGCACCTGAGTGTAACTCGGTGAACAGGCATCAGCTGACTGTTTGATGAGTTCACATTTAGCATAAATGTTTTCAGGTACAAGCATCCATCCAAGTCTCAGACCGGGGCCGAGAATTTTTGAAAACGAGCCGGTATAGCACACATTGATGTCGTCCGGATTAATAGCTTTGATCGGCTTGAGGCGCTCTATATCCTCCTCAAAAAAATAGAGATCCCCGTAAGCATCATCCTCAATGAGCGGAATGTTTGTTCCCTGAAGTGTTGCAATAAGCTGCTCTTTGCGTTCAGTAGTGTAAAGCACTCCTGCCGGGTTGTGGAAATACGGGGTGATATAGAGAAACTTGGCCTTCTCATTTCTGTCAATCTCCTGACGAAGCCCTTCTATCGAAATGCCGTCGCGGTCAACCGGAATCCCTCTCAGTTCAGCGTCATAAGAACGAAAAGCGGAGAGGGCCCCTATAAAGCAGGGGTTCTCCACAAGTACCGGTTCTGCAGGATCAATAAAAGCTTTTGCCAGAATGTTAAGAGCCTGCTGGGATCCTGTCGTTATGAGCAGTTTGTTATCCTTGACAGGCAAACCCTTTTTTTCGAGAAACCCTTCAAGAGATTCAAGGAGCGATGGAAGGCCTGATGTCGGCCCGTATTGAAACGCAGATTGTTTCTTTTTGATATCAAGCGTTCGATAAAGTTCTTCGACTTCATGAACAGGAAAAAGCTCATTTCCTGGCATTCCACCAGCAAAGGATATAATGTCGGGTCTTGAGGCCAACGTCATGAGATCCCTGATTTCAGAGGAACGAAGTGATGCAACTGCTTTTGAAAACCTTGGCATTACAGTGTAGATGGTTAGACCTGATAGACATCCCCTTTCTTGAGGAGCTCCATTTTATGCTCCTGCAGGACATCAATAACTTTATGGAGAGATTCCGCCCTGATAACAACCGTCGCCTTGCAATCCCCGGAAGCAAAGGCATACATGTAGTCTATGGCGACATTATTGTCCGAAATGATCTGGAGCGCCTTGTGCAGCCCTCCGGGTCTGTGAGGAATAATCATGCCGACAACCTCAGTAATCTTTACGGTAAATCCATTTTTTTTCAGTATCTCTGCGGCAAGTTCAGGTCTGCCTACAATCATGCGCAGAATACCGTAATCAGCCGTATCTGCAATGCTGAACGCTGAGATGTTGATGTCATTGTCAGCAAGAATTCCTGTCAGTTCAGTCAGCCTTCCGGTTTTGTTTTCGAGAAACACCGACAATTGCTTGATAATCATGGCGCCTCCTTGGTTAATGTAAGTTTCGTTTGTCAATTACCCGTTTTGCCTTGCCCATGCTGCGCTCGATCGTGCCGGGTTCAACCAGCCTGATACTTGCGCTTATCCCTAGGGTACTGGCTATATTGGCCTTGATCCGATGGCGCAGTCCTTCCAGCTCTTTTACTTCATCGGAAAAGAACTCTTCTTCAATTTCCACCTGGATTTCAATAATGTCGAGGTTGTTTTCACGATCGACAACAATCAGATAGTGAGGTTTTGTTTCACTCATTTCAAGCAGCACCGACTCCACTTGTGAAGGGAAGACATTGACACCCCTAATAATGAGCATGTCGTCAGAACGTCCAACGCATTTTTCCATGCGCACAAGCGTCCTGCCGCATTCGCATTTTTCAGCATGAAGACGGGTCAGGTCGCGTGTCCGATAGCGGATAAGCGGCATTGCCTCTTTTGTTGCCGGTGTGAATACCAGCTCTCCAAGTTCGCCGTAAGGCAACACTTCACCGGTATCGGGGTTGATGATTTCCGGGATGAAATGGTCTTCAAAAATATGCATCCCACGCTGAAACTGGCACTCCATAGAGACACCTGGACCGATGATTTCAGTGAGGCCGTAAATATCATAAGCCTTGATGCCGAGTACCTTCTCAATTTGCGCACGCATCTCCTCTGTCCATGGTTCCGCGCCGAACACTCCTGCTTTGAGTTTTATCTTTCTGGTGTCAATTTTTTCCTCAACAAGGGATTCGCCGATAAATGCCGCATAGGAAGGCGTGCATGCCAGCACGGTAGAACCAAAATCCTCAATGAGCTGCAGCTGTTTTTTTGTGTTGCCGCCTGAAATCGGAACGACTGATGCCCCTACTTTTTCCGCCCCATAGTGGAGGCCAAGACCGCCGGTAAAAAGACCGTAGCCATAGGCAACCTGAATGATATCTGCTTTGGTTACACCAGCCATGGAAAGGGAACGCGCAACAACTTCACTCCACATTTGAATGTCGTTATGGGTGTATCCGACGACTGTTGGTTTTCCGGTGGTGCCGCTTGAGGCATGAAATCGAACAATATCCGGTTGAGGTACGGCAAAAAGCCCGAAGGGGTAGTTGTCGCGGAGATCCTGTTTTGTCGTGAAGGGGAGTGTTTTCAGGTCATCAATTCCTTTGATGTCGTCAGGTTCGATTCCCTTTTCCTGAAGTTTTCTGCGGTAGTAAGGAACTGTGTCATAGACACGTTTCACCATTTCCTTCAACCGTATACCCTGAAGCTTCAGGAGCTTTTCCCGCTCCATGCATTCGTAATGTTCGTTCCAGATCATGTCTCTGTCGCTTGAGTTTGAGATAATTCTTGTCCCTTTCTGAATGCTTTGATGTTGACGGCAACAATAGCAGAGCCTTTTCCATGAAAAAGCTCCCCAATAGCCGATTCAAGCTGTTTTTCGTCAATGCCGATGTACCTTGAGGCGGCACCCAGCATAACCATGTTGGATGTTTTTGCATTGCCGGCCTCACGGGCGAGTTCTGTCGCGTTTACCAGAACTGGCCGGTTTGTGCGATGCAGTTCAGCGAGTATATCTTCAATTGACGGGTATTTCTCAATGTTGATAAATGGGTCGATAGAGGTAATGATCCTGCCGTCGGGAGCGAGAAATGGCATGTAGCGAAGCGCTTCAAGAGGCTCGACCGAAAGAATCAGGTCTGCTGCGCCTTCAGGAATAAGATCAGAATAAATCTCTTTATCGGAAATCCGGAGATGCGACTGCACAGCACCTCCGCGCTGGCTCATACCGTGCACTTCTGTCTGACGGATGGTGAGGCCGCTTTGCAGGGCAGCCCGGTCGATTACTGCCGCAATAGTGAGTATTCCCTGTCCGCCTACTCCTGCAAGAATAATGTTGCTTTGCATAATATGTTGTTACGTGCCGGATACCTTGCTTCGTTTTTTTCGTGCTGCAGTTTCAACACATTCTCGTTGTGCAATCACCACAGATACCCCTTCGTAGGGAATTTCCTCTTTGAGAACTCTTATGTTTTCTTCGAGATTTGATTTCAGCGGTATGATGGTTCTGAGATGCTGTTCCTCAATGCCGAGTCCTCTGCATATATTCAAAAGTCTTGAGCCAGTTGCAGACGATTGCTGACCGCCGGTCATAGCGGTAGTGTCATTATCCGCGATGATGACAGTGAGTGGCGACCCGTCGTTAATGGCGTCAAGCAGGCCGGTCATACCCGAGTGCGTGAACGTCGAATCGCCGATAACCGCGACAGCCGGTCGGAGTCCGGCATCGGCGGCACCTTTGGCCATGGTGATCGATGCACCCATATCGACACAGGTATGAATGGCATTGAATGGTTCGAGAGCGCCAAGCGTATAGCAGCCGATGTCTGAGAAAACATGATGCTCTGCAAATGAACTCATAACCTTGGTAAGCGCTGCGTAAAGGTCACGGTGGCCACACCCTTTGCAGAGAGAAGGCGGTCGATTAACAACAATATCGGGTACCGTGAATACTGCCTTTGGTTCAATGCCAAGCCCTCGTGCGATAGTATCGGCATTGAGCTCTCCGGCACGCGGAAGAGTTCCGTCCATGCGACCCCGGATGTTGTCTCCGCCGAAATATCCTCTCAGCAGCTCTTCGTAGACAGGGTATCCCTCCTCGGCGACAAGTATAGTGTCGCAGGATGTGAAGAGACTTTCAACCTGTTTTCTCGGCAAAGGATACTGACCGATTTGAAGGACCGGAAAGTCAAGAGCAAAAGCCTGACGAACCTCCATTGTATAGTTAAAGGCAATGCCGAATGCTATGACCCCTGTCGAGCCCGTTCCCGTGACAAGCCGGTTGAGCCACGATTGCTCTGAAAGTTGTTCAAGGTCCTTCTGTTTTCCGAGGAGAAGATTGTACTGACGACGGGCATTCTGAGGAATCAGTACAAATCGTTCAGGGGCGTAGAGAGCATGCAGAGGGTTCTGCGGTTGAGCAGAAGTACGTTCCACTCCGGCACGTGAATGTGCAAGCCTTGTGGTGAGCCTGAGGAGTACCGGAAGCTGTACGGATTCCGAAAGCTTGAACGCCTCTCTTGCAGCATTGTAGAGATCCTGCTGCGATGAAGGCTCGAGTACAGGGAGCATTGCAAATTTGCCGTAAACCCTGCTGTCCTGCTCGTTTTGTGACGAATGCATCGAGGGGTCGTCAGCAACCGCTACGACAAGCCCCCCGTTGACGCCGGTAATTGCAGAATTTATGAATGCATCAGCCGCCACATTCAAACCTACATGCTTCATGCACACGAGGCTTCGTTTTCCGGCATAGGACATGCCGAGAGCCGCCTCATAGGCAGTCTTTTCGTTGGCTGACCAGGAAGAACGAACCGGCGGTATCCGGTCGGCATGGTTTTTCTGGATGTATTCGGTGATTTCGGTCGAGGGGGTTCCAGGATAGGCGTAGACGCCTGATATTCCTGCGTCAAGGGCACCGAGAGCAATTGCTTCAGCTCCCAGTAAAAGTTGTTTGTTCATGCAATAAAAAAGTTTTCCCCCAAAGCTCGGAAATTATTATTCAATGGAATGATGTTATTTCTTCAAGAGATTTGCGTTTTTTCGGAGAGGGGAGTGCATCCGGAGCAGCATACCCAAGGGGTGTCAATGCAAAAATCTCAATATTGGAATCGAGTTGCAGCGCTTTACGAATAATCTCAGGGTCGAAAGCTGCAATCCAGCAGGTTCCCAACCCTTCCCACGTTGCAGCAAGAATCAGGTGATCCATGACGATTGTAAGATCGGTTTCGATTGAGTTGTAGTTGTCGAGACGTCGCACCCATGCGTCGTCCCGATCGCCTGAAACAATAAGGAGGCAGGGTGCGCTCTGTATCCAGTCACGCTTATAGCAAGGGTAGATCTTTTCGAGTATTTCCTGCGATCTGATCACATGCAATCGCCATGGCTGAAGATTACTGGCCGAAGGCGCCATTCTTCCTGCGTTGAGGATTCTGTTGAGAACCTCTTCGGGAATAGTTCTGTTCCGTTCAAAGCTGCGGATACTGCAACGATTGATGACAAGGTCATAAAAGTCCATAACAGATTCTTCGTTCATATCTTGTGGATCTTGCAGAAATCTTTGGACATGGAGTGAAACATGCTGTTTGTTGCTGTCTGCATAATAAACGTCATTCCCCCATTGACCATTGTTCGGACAATTTTTTTCGGAACAATCCTGAATGCAGGATAAAGGAGAAAACGGACATCAACTTTTAAATCGAAGTGAACCTTGGTTTTGTTTTCCCCTTCGCGATAAAGATCCATTTCTCCAGAGACTTTTCCCTCAAAAAGATATTTTTTCGGATCGGAAATTTTACGACCTACAGGGTGGTGCTTCCAACGAACTTTTTTACAGATAGTATAGCGTTTAAGCATTTCGTCGGTGAGATCGTCAGGGTCAGCGCATTCGATGTGGTCAGGAAGTTCTACCTGGAGCTCTTCAGACTGTTCAACAAAAAAGATGATATCAAAGGGGTTGTTCTGCGGATCGGTTACCCTGAAATTCCATTTATAGACATTTTCAGTGTCGGTCAGTTCTACACTATGGCAGAAAGGGTTGAATCCCAATATTTTTTTGAGATCGGAAAGATAGGCTGCCGTCCGATTGAATTCAGCAAAGAATATCCACTCTCCTTTGCTTACTCCTGTAGCATGCATTTCCATTGGCAGCGTTCAATAGGTTTCTTTTTATTGGAGAGTGCAGGAAAATCTACCATAAGCTTTCAGCTGACAAATATAAAGAGAATCTCTGAAAACTAATCCTTTCAAAAGGTTGATTTCTCAAAGACAGCTTGGTTATAGAAGTTCTGCCTGAAGACGTTCAGCCTGGTCATGCATTTTGAGTGCTTCAATAATATCCTGCAGGTCTCCCTGCAGAATCTGGGGAAGAGCATGGCTGGTAAAGCCGATTCGGTGGTCAGTAACTCGGGATTGCGGGTAGTTGTAGGTACGGATTTTGGCACTCCGGTCCCCGGTGGTTACCATCGAACGGCGCAAGTCAGCTCTTTGCTGCTGTTGCTCGGCAAGCTGGATGTCATACAGTTTTGTCCGGAGCATTTTCATGGCTCGTTCCTTGTTCTGAAGCTGAGAGCGCTCTTCCTGACAGGCAGAAACTATGCCGCTCGGCATATGGGTGATTCTGACTGCGGTTTCAACTTTATTGACGTTCTGCCCCCCCTTTCCTCCGCTTCGGTAGGTATCGAAACGCAGATCTTCCCTGCGGATCTCTACATCCACCTCTTCAGCTTCCGGCAATACTGCCACGCTGACCGCTGAGGTATGGATACGCCCCTGTGTTTCCGTGTCCGGAACGCGCTGTACGCGATGAACCCCGCTTTCATATTTCATGGTACCATAAACATCGTGTCCGCTCACTCCAAGGGTAATCTCGCGGAAACCACCCGGCATGGAACTTTCATTGAAATGAAGTACCTCGCACTGCCAGGCCTGTTTTTCAGCATATCGCTGGTACATTCTCGTCAGATCAGCTGCAAAAAGTGCGGCTTCCTCTCCGCCTGTTCCGGCCCTGATTTCTATAATCACATTACGAGAATCTGCCTCATCTTTTGGCAGCAGGAGTATTTTTAACTTCTGTTCAAGATCAGGCAGTTTTTTCTGCAGCGCATTAATTTCAGCCTCCACGAGTTCCTTCATCTCCTGATCGGTCTCAATTTTCATCAGATGGAGTGATTCATCAAGCTCACTTCTTGCCTGAGCGTAACGGTCATAGGCCTGTACAATTTCCTTAAGGTCGCTGTACTCCTTGTTTAGTTTTCTGAAGCGGGCTTGATCGGCTGCTGCTTTCGGGTCAGCAAGCAGCTGTTCAAGATCGAGATGTTTTTCTTTTATGGAGTGCAGTTTCTCAAGCATTGATTCAGGGCGTCAGCCTCAGAAATTAAAAAGGTCATTGATAAGAATGTATGCAAAAAGCGCAAGGAGCAAGGCCATACCGACCTGTTGAATACGCATTTTGATCTCAATGGGAATCTCTTTCCGGATCACACCTTCAACAGCATTCAGCATAAACTGACCTCCATCAAGTGCCGGAACTGGAAGAATATTGATGATCGCGAGAGAAATAGAGAGCATAGCCAGAAAATAGAGAAAGCTTACCGGCCCCTGCCCAGCGCTCTGGCTTGCTATTTTAGCTATTTTGATCGGGCCTCCGACTGACTTCCTGAAATCCTCCTGGCCGGTTAAAATTTTTACGAACCCCTGTACTGTCATGGCACTCATTTTCCAGGTCTGGCCAATGCCGCTCAGTATGGCGCCGCCGACACCAAGTTTTCTTCGGTCGGTCACAATTGTCTGTTTCAGCGAAATTCCGATTTTACCAGCTTTGCTTGGCACAACAGTGGTGATAAACGTTTTGCCTTCAGAACGTAGGTTTTCTGCCGTGATTTTGCGACCTGAAACAGGTTCGAGGTATTGCCATGTCAGAGTGATAGGTTTCGCTGCATGTGAGGAGATAATACCCACTACTTCCGTCCAGTCGGAGACTGTATTGCCGTCGATTGCCGTAATAAGTCCGCCGGATTTAATGCCGGCCTGCCGGGCGGGTTGATTTGCAAGAGCTTCGTCAATGACCGGCGGTATGGTCGGTCGTATGCCAAGACTGCGATTATCGTTTACCCTCGACATGATGTTCGAAGGTGCATCAAGGGTGATGTTTTTACCATTGCGAAGAATGGTGTATTTGAGTGATTTTGCGGTAAAGAGTTCGGGATCCAGTGCTTCTTCCCAGCTTGCGAGTGACTTTCCGTTTGCAAGCAAAAGCTGGTCGCCGGTTTTCATGCCCATTGTTTCAAAGACCGATCCCTTTTCAACAAATGCCGGATTTTTGAGGCTTGTCCGAGGCTCACCAAGAACAAGAGTTATGCTGATGAAGATCACAGCGGCAAGAATCAGATTCATCGTTACTCCTCCAGCAAGAACAATGAGGCGCTGCCAGGCGGGTTTTGCCCTGAACTCCCATGGCTGCAGCGCTGAGCTCTGAAAATTGGTGTCGAGACTTTCGTCAACCATGCCTGCTATTTTGACATAACCGCCTAGAGGAAAAACGCCGACGCCATATTCGGTTTCGCCGATCTTCTTTTTCCAGAATCTCAGATTATAGAAGTCAAAACCGATGTAAAATTTGTCAACCCTCATGCCGAACAGTTTTGCGGTCAGAAAATGCCCGAGTTCATGCGCAGTGACAAGAATAAAAATGGCAACAATGAAAAAAAATGTCGAACTGAGAAAATCCATAACAATCCTTCGTTTCAGTAAAAAAAAGTGGTAAAGCCGCTGTAACAGCTTACAGCTTCTTTTTCAGGTTGGTTTACAGGTTTAAGCAATAATTTTTTGTGCGGTTTCACGAGCCCATCGGTCAGCCTGAAGATATTCATTAAGTTCGACAGGGGTATATGCCTCATGAGCCTGCATGGTTTTTTCAACGGTCGCTGCGATCTCGGTAAATCCAATCTTTTTATCGAGAAAAGCAGCTACGGCTATCTCGTTTGCTGCGTTGAGGACAGCAGAATAGGTCATGCCGGCTTTCAACGCATCAAATGCCAGGCGAAGAGCCGGAAACCGCACCATATCCGGGTCTTGGAACGTCAGCGTTCCGACCTTGATCAGGTCTAGTTTCTGGATGCCGCTTTCGCATCTTTCAGGATAGGATAAGGCGTAGGCAATCGGTGCGCGCATATCGGGAGCGCCAAGCTGGGCGATGACACAGCCATCAATATATTCAACCATAGAGTGAATGATACTCTGGGGATGCACAACAACGCCGATTTTTTCAGCGGGCATATTAAAAAGCCAGTGTGCTTCAATCACCTCAAGACCCTTGTTCATCATTGTTGCGGAGTCTATGGTAATTTTTGCGCCCATTGACCATTGCGGGTGTTTCAGTGCCTGTTCGAGACTGACATTTTTCAGCTCTTCTTCAGGAGTATTGCGGAACGGTCCTCCTGAAGCAGTAAGAATGATGCGTTCGACATCTTCTTTCCTGTGACCCTCAAGTGACTGAAAGATTGCCGAGTGCTCGCTGTCAACAGGGAGCAGGCGGACATTATGTTTTTTTACCAGATCAGAAACCAGTTGTCCTGCAACTACAAGAGTTTCTTTGTTTGCCAGGGCAATATGCTTTCCTGCCTTTATGGCACTAACCGTCGGTACAAGTCCGGCTGCGCCGACAATGGCGGATACCACCATATCAGCTCCATCAGATGCGGCAATTGCGGAGGTTCCTTCAACACCGTATAAAATATCCGGCTTGTAATCCCCAAGCAGTGCCTCAAGCTTTATTGCTGATTCTGTATCCATGACAGAAACCGCTTCAGGCCGGAACTCCTTGATCTGTTCCGCCAGAACGTTTACATCCTGGCCGGCTGCAAGGCAGGATATAGTGAATTTATCCGGGTGCTGCCTGACGACATCAAGAGTACTTCGCCCGATTGAACCTGTAGATCCGAGGATGGTTAGTGATCTCATAATG
>Ga0118677_10003572_pt1 | contig 29213 bp, 22 predicted proteins | sample AliMusrvi5mmetaG_FD_86154 | JGI IMG/M metagenome (GOLD analysis project Ga0118677, IMG submission 86154) | reverse complement strand
ATGCGCTTGATCCTTGCCGTCAGGGTCTCGGTGTAACCCGACGATACATTGAAGGTTACCCCGCCACTGCCGACTCCCTGGGAATTGAGGGCGGATACCGCTGCTGAAATGGTGGCATAACTTCCCGGGATGGTCTTGATGCCGGTAAGCGGCTGGCAATAAGAGGTAGCGGCTATCATGCTTAAAAGCAGAAGGATAAATTTCCTTAGCTGTTTTAATTCAACGACATTTTTCATATATTCAATGTTTGAAGAAAACAAGAAGAAAAAGAAAGTTATGGTAAATTTCCGATAAGCATATTCCCGAGTCGCCCAAGCGCTTCCGTCAAGGTTGATCGCGGACAGGCTATGTTCATCCGCATGCAGCCTTCCCCGCCGGGCCCGAACTCTCTCCCCGGGTTAAAGCCCAGTCCTGCCTCATGGACAAGTTTGTTCTTAAGTGTCGTGTCATCCAGCCCGAAATTCCTGAAATCAAGCCAGATCATATAGGTCGCTTCCGGCCGGTACATCAATAAACCAGGGATGTTATTCCTGATGAATGTTTCGGTATATTCAATATTCTTATGCAGGTAATCTATCAGCTGCAGTCTCCAGGGCTCTCCATGCAGATATGCGGCGGTGGACGCGACGCTCCCGAAAAGATTTCCCATGCCCAGGTGCATTTTTTCGATCACCTGTGAAAAGGATGCCCGCAAGGCCGGGTTCGAAATAATCACGGAGGAGGTGGCAAGCCCGGCCAGGTTGAATGTCTTACTCGGTGCGTGGGCGGTGATCGTGATCTCCGCTGCTTCGGGCGACAAATTGGCAAAGACCTGGTGCCGGAACCCCGGCATGACCAGGTCGGCATGAATCTCATCGGAAAAAACCAGCACCTTGTGCTTCAGACAGATTTGAGCAATCCTTTCAAGTTCGCTTTTGTCCCAGCAACGGCCTGCCGGATTGTGTGGATTGCACAGGATGAGCATCGCGGCATCTTTCGCCTGTTCTTCAAGCAGGGTGAAATCAACCAGGCACGTGTTTTCTTTCAGGATCAGCCGGTTGTTTGAAACTTCCCTGTTGTGATCCTCCACTGTACGGAAGATGGGGGGATAAACCGGGGATTGAATGATGATCTTATCCCCGGGTCTGGTAAAAGCCAGCACGGCAAAACTGAGTGCCGGCACCACTCCGGGGCTGAATATGATTTCGTCTCTTTGAACTGTCCAGCCATGATGCGATTGCATCCACTCCATGACAGGCTGATAATAACCCGCATCCCTGAACGTATAGCCATAAATGGGATGGTTGGCACGCCGGATGACTGCATCACGGATGAAATCAGGGGTTTCGAAATCCATATCGGCAACCCACATCGGAATTACATCACTCTTTTCGAAAACAGTTTGCCGCAAATCATACTTCACGCTGCAGGTATTCTCCCGGTCGATACGTTTGTCAAAATTATATTTCATCCCTGATTTGTCCAGCAAGCTAAATTATAAATAATTTGGTTCGGGAATTGCTAACAATACGGCCTCTTTTCAAAAATACTTTTACTTTTGACCCATGAACGCACTGCCACTTGTCATTGCTGCCCTTGCGATCTTTGCTTTAGCCTATCGTTTTTATTTTGGGTTTATCGCATCCCGCGTGCTGACCCTTGATCCGGGCCGGATTACGCCGGCAGGCCGCCTGTACGACGGCCAGAACTACTATCCCATGAGCAAATGGATCCTGTTCGGCCACCATTTTGCCGCGATAGCAGGCGCCGGGCCGTTGGTCGGACCGGTACTGGCCTGCCAATTCGGTTATTTTCCCGGGTTTCTCTGGATGATTGTCGGGGCGGTCATGGCCGGGTCGGTACATGATATCGTGATCCTCACCGCTTCGGTGAGGCATGATGGCAAAGGGCTGGCCGAAATCGCCCGGATTGAAATAGGAAAAATAACGAGTGGTATCACCGCTTCCATAGCCACTTTTCTGATCATCATTATTGCCATTGCCGGACTGGGACTGGTTGTGGTAAATGCCCTGAGTGAATCTTCCTGGGGGCTGTTCACCATTGCCTCTACGATACCCATTGCCATTTTCATGGGGATCTGGATGTTCCGGTTCCGCAAGGGAAAGGTGGTTGAAGCGACCATCATGGGGGTGATCCTGCTGGCTTCTGCAGTTATTTTCGGGAAATTCATCCCCTCCTCCCCCTTGGCCTCCTGGTTCACATATGACCACAAGACACTCACCGTTATGCTTGCCGGATATGGTTTTTTCGCTTCTGTCCTTCCTGTCTGGCTGCTGCTATCTCCACGCGATTACCTGAGTTCCATCATGAAACTTGGAGTAATCGCAATGCTGGTGGTTGGAATCATTATTGTAGCTCCTGATTTGCAGATGCCGGCATTTACCTCTTTCATACACGGGGGTGGGCCGATCATCCCGGGAACCCTCTTCCCCTATCTCTTCATTACCATTGCGTGTGGCGCCATTTCCGGGTTTCATGCCCTGATCAGTTCCGGAACGACACCCAAGATGATCATGAACGAATCGCACATTCGTCCAATCGCAGCCGGGGCAATGCTGGCAGAGGGTCTTGTAAGCATCATGGCCCTGATTGCCGCAGCCAGTCTTTATCCGCTTGATTATTTCCAGATCAATGTTCCCGCTGAAAAATTTGCGCAGATCTTACCACAATTGCATGCAATGGGATTTACCCGGTCGGATTTGCCCAGACTTGCAGCCGAGGTCGGTGAAAACATTACAGGGCGCACAGGCGGTGCCGTTTCCCTGGCGGTGGGCATGGCCCAGGTTTTTTCGAGTATTCCCGGGTTGGACAGGCTGATGTCGTACTGGTACCATTTTGCCATCATGTTTGAGGCTCTTTTCATTCTCACGACCATTGATGCCGGAACCCGTGTTGCCCGGTTTATCCTGCAGGAGTTGTTCGGCACATTCTACAAGCCATTCAAAAAGGCCAACTGGTTACCCGGAAACCTTATCTGCAGCGGGTTGGTGGTCTTATCCTGGGGATATTTCATTTATACGGGAAGTGTATCCACGATATGGCCCATGTTCGGAACGGCAAACCAGCTCCTGGCAACCATTGCCCTGGCGATCGGGACCTCCTATATCATTAACCGGGGGAAGGCAAAATATGCCTGGGTGACGATCATTCCCCTGGTTTTCATTGGTATTACAACCGTCATTGCAGGGATCATGAACATTACCGGGATTTATATCCCGCAACTTTCCGCACCCCAATATTTTGTCCAGGGATTGATCAACCTCCTCCTCACCGGGGTTATGATGCTCTCGGTTGTGATCATCGTAACCGACGCAGTTCCCGGATGGATCAGGGGAATAACTGCTTAAAACGACGATATGCCGAAACTGTTGAAAAACTTGTACGCCCAGGTCATCATTGCGATCCTGATCGGGATCACGATCGGTTTTTTTTACCCTGATTTTGCAGTAAAATTAAAGCCGCTTGGCGATGGTTTCATCAGGCTGGTAAAAATGATGATCGCGCCCGTGATATTTTGCACGGTCGTGAACGGGATTGCAGGCATGCAGGATATAAAAAAAGTGGGCAGGGTCGGGATCAAGGCACTGCTGTATTTTGAGGTGGTCACCACTGCTGCGCTGATTATCGGCCTGGCGGTGGTTAACATACTGAAGCCGGGGAGCGGCATGATGGTAAATCCCGCAACCCTCGATGTAAAAGCGGTATCCTCCTATGTAACACAGGGTAATTCGACCAGCGCGGTTGATTTCCTGTTGCACATCATTCCGGAGAATATCATCAATGCCCTTTCAAACGGGGATTTGCTGCAGATCCTCTTTTTTTCAGTTCTCTTTGGTATAGCCCTTACAAAAATCGGGGATAAGGCCAGGCCTGTCATGAACGGGATCAAATCTGTGCAAGCCGGACTTTTTGCCGTGATCAATATAATCATGAAAGTTGCGCCGGTCGGGGCATTTGGCGCAATGGCATTTACCATCGGAAAATACGGAGTCGGTTCACTGGAATCACTCGGACAACTGATGCTGTCGTTTTATATTACCTGCATCCTGTTTATTGTCCTCGTTTTGGGAGGAATATTAAGGTATTCTGGATTTAATATTTTCCGCCTGCTTGGATTTATCAAAGAGGAGATCCTGATCGTCCTGGGAACTTCGTCGTCGGAGGCAGCCCTGCCAAGTCTGATGGCAAAGCTACAAAAAGGAGGCTGTTCAGAATCGGTTGTAGGACTGGTCGTTCCCACCGGCTATTCATTCAACCTTGACGGCACCTCCATCTACCTCACCATGGCGACTGTTTTTCTTGCCCAGGCAACCAATAGCTACCTTCCTCTTTCACACCAGGTAACATTGCTGCTTGTTCTTTTGCTTGTTTCAAAAGGGGCGGCAGGCGTCACTGGGAGCGGGTTTATCACCCTGGCCGCCCTTTTGCCTGTTGTCGGGGATATCCCTGTCGCCTCCCTGGCCCTGATTCTCGGCATTGATCGCTTTATGAGCGAGGCGCGCGCAATCACGAACCTGATCGGGAACAGTGTAGCGACCCTGGTCATCGCAAAATGGGAGAAGGAGATAGACCTTGACGTTGCAAAGGCTGTGATACATTGAAAATGATTAGTTGTGAATTGCTCACGGCAAATCCTGCCCCGTTGAAGCGGTATATATTTTATACCACTGCTCCATGTTCATTTCTATATTTATTGCATCTGCTGCACCTCTGATGCGGTCAATGTTCCCGGTTCCGACAATCGGGATGATTGAGGCCGGGTGTTTTAACAGCCAGCTTAGGATAATTTTATCAATGGTGGCAATATTCAGCTCTTCGGCAACTTCCCTCAGCGCCCTTACGATTCTCTCTCCCTTTTCATCATGGGGGTCCATCAGCCGGCCGCCGGCCAAAGGAGACCAGGCCATTGGCTTTACTTTTTCTTTCAGGAAAAAATCGATGTTCCCGTTATCAAAATGGTCCAGGCAGAACGGCGATATCTCCACCTGGTTGGTCACCAGCCTTTCGTCGGTATAAGAATTGACCACTTCAAATTGCAACGGGTTGAAATTGGAGACACCAAAATGCAAAACTTTCCCGCTCTTTTTCAGTACTGAAAAGGCACGGGCAACCTCTTCAGGGTTAAAAAACGGTGCGGGCCGGTGCAGCAGGAGCAAATCGAGATAATCGGTCCCGAGATTCACCAATGACTGGTCTACCGAAGAAACAATATGTTCATAGCCATAATCGTATGTTTTCAGTTTCCGGCCGGGAAACCTGTCAGATTTCAATTTGATGCCGCACTTGGTCACTATTTCAATTTCCCGGCGCAGACTTTTTTTCAGGCCAAGGGCATCTCCGAACAGTTTTTCACACTGGTAATTCCCATAGATATCCGCGTGATCAAAGGTGGTTATCCCCGATTCAATTGCCTGCCCGGTCAATTTCAACAATTCCTGATCCGATAGTTTCCATTCTGCCAATCTCCAGTGCCCGTGAACTATCCTGGAAAGTTGCAGATCATTCGCCAGTTTTATTCTATTCATTTTCAAAGTATTTTATTCATTTACGGACAAAAGTAAACGTTTTGGTATTTGATCCATGCTATTTTCAGAGGAAGGTGATTTTAACACCAGGTGGAGGTCATGGTCATCTTCTTCATATTTGACTTTTATCCCGCAGGCAACAATTTCCACCACCTGGTTTTCATTTGGGAATCTTGGCAACCTGCTATCAGAGTGACTGTCGTGATGCAGTACTTTGGGTGAAGGTTCTCTGACCGGCTGGTCTATCGAAGAAGGAACAGGTTCCTTTAACAGCAATGAACTGCCGGCCTTATCGGTCAATGTTTTAACATCCCAGCGCCATTTTCCGCACTTTACCGGGACTTGCAGCGAACAAAACATGAAAACGGATACAAGAAATAACATCAGGATGGCTGTTCTGGATCCGGTTTTCATCTTAAAATTTTTCATAACAGTTAAAAAACACCCTGGCAACCCGGTAAAAAACGCCCAAAGCTACCAATTTTGGAGTTACATTTCCTGATATTACAACACGTTTACCGGATAATGTCACCCTTCATTTTGAAAATGTGTGCACCTTTGCATTTCTGGTGTGCCTGAGGTCAATGTTGCTCTCATGCAAAACTGTAAATAAATACAACTTGAAAAACATCGTTATGGAAAATAACCTGCAGGATGATAGAAAAATTGCCAAAATACTCAAGGGAAATCCTACCCGGGATGGAGCTGGAGTAAAGTTGACCAGGATCTTCGGATTTTCAGAAGAGGGTTTGCTGGACCCATTTTTACTGCTTGATTTCTTTGGATCCGATCATCCCGATGATTTTATGGCCGGGTTCCCCTGGCACCCCCACCGGGGAATGGAGACGGTTACCTATATGCTCGACGGGAGGGTGGAGCATGGCGACAGCATGGGAAACAGCGGGATCATCGGAAAAGGCGACATTCAATGGATGACCGCAGGCAGCGGGATCATTCACCAGGAGATGCCAAAACCTGACGGTGGCCGGATGTATGGCTTCCAGCTCTGGGTCAACCTTCCGGCTTCCCGAAAAATGATTGCACCGCGGTACCAGGATATTCCGGCGGAAAACGTGCCCGTAGTGGTGCTTGATAATGGCATCAGGGTCAAGGTCATTGCCGGGGTTTTCAACGGGGTTAACGGTCCGGTAAGGGATATCGTTGCCGACCCTGAATATCTTGATGTGGAGATGCCGGGAAACACAGAATTCATCGCACCTTGCAACCCGCAACACACTGTTTTTGCATTCCTTTATGAGGGAGAGGCCGTGATGGACCAGAGCAGGAAAAATCCTTTGCAGGCAGGCGAAGGCGCCCTGTTTGGCGAAGGCCGGCAGATAAGGGCTCTGGCAGGAAGCCAGGGCGCCCGCTTCATCCTGATCTCAGGAATGCCCATCCGGGAGACCATTGCATGGCGGGGACCGATCGTGATGAACACCGAAGAAGAGCTTTCCATCGCCTTCGCGGAGTTCAGAAAGGGAACTTTTATTAAAAACAAGGTTTAAAACAGGCTCAACCGGTTTTGTAATTAATACAAAATCAACACAATACCGAAATGTTAAAAAATGTTAAAAATAATTGGCAAAAAATTAGGATTCGATAATCGATATGCCGTATCTTTGTACTCGTTTTTAACATAGATAAACAAATGAAAAAACTTGCATTTATTTTAGTTATTGCCGTTGTAGCTCTCATGACATCATGCGGCCCCAGCGCAAAGGAAAAAGAAGCAAAAAGAGTTGCTGACTCTATCAGAGTAGCTGATTCCATGGCGATGATCCAGGCTAAACAACAAAGAACAGCCGATTCAATTGCTAAGGTTCAGATGATTCAGAAAAGAGTAGCTGATTCCATTGCTCATCAGGATTCAGTTGCAAAACACCTGATCAAACCTGCAAAAGCTGCAAAAGCTGTTAAACCAGCTCCTGCAAAGAAAGCTCACAAAAAATAATTTGTCAGCACAGGTTAAGAAAAAAGCCCGCAATAAGCGGGCTTTTTTTATGCAGCAATGGATTCGCTCATTTTCTTTTGACAGGGATCCACAATTCCTCCTCCGACCCGGGATCCTCATTTTTATATTTTTCACCCAATATTTCAAAATGGGGTCTGTCGTCCAATAAGTAGCCGGAATCAGGCAGCCATGTTCCAAAAATATACCGGAATGCCGTGGCTGCCCCGCTTGCAGCCCCCTGGTACAAGAACACGGCATAAAGGCCGGCTGGTAATATAAATGGTTCCATTCCCCCGGGAACATCATCAAAATCAGTTACTTCAACAGCTGCCCATTTTTCAAATTCGGCTGTTGGGTTGAAATCGTTAAAAAATGAAGGTTTATAAACCTGGATTGAATAAAGCATTGTCCCGATCTTGTTTTTGATTTCTTTTCGCCGGGGCATGAAGTTACTCCACAACGCGAAGGTCCTGTTTTCCGCAAAGGTCATTTTAAGGCGTTTTCCAACCAGCTTTTTCCCTGCCAGCGATTCCATTCTTCTCTCCATACTTCCACATTCTTAGATTTCACAAAAATATTTTATTTTTGGTTCTGTGTTTACATTCTTCTCAATGGAATCCGCCAAAACATGCTAAATTTGGCATAGCAAAGACAACCGCCGTCATGCAGAAAGCCCTTCAGGAGAAAAAGACTTTTACCAAAATCGATTATTCCGGCAAGAAACTGCCACCCCTGGAATTTGACAACTGCTCATTTGTCAACTGCATCTTCACACAAAGCGACCTTTCGGACAGCGATTTTGTTGATTGCAGATTTGATGAATGCAGTTTCAGCATGGTCAAACTGAACAACACAGGTTTGAAAAATGTCCGTTTTAATGGCTGCAAACTGCTGGGCGTCGATTTTACCAAATGCAGGGATTTCCTGCTGTCATTCCGTTTTGAGGATTGCTCCCTGGATTACGCCACCTTCCATAAAAAAAAGATCAGGAGTACCCTCTTTAAAAACTGCACCATCAAGGAGGCTGATTTTTCCGGGGCTGACCTTACGGCTTCCGGTTTCCTGAACTGCGATTTAACCCGGACCCTTTTTCAACAAACGATTTTAGAAAAAGCAGATTTCCGCACGGCTTACAATTATTCCATCGACCTCGAACTAAACAGCGCGAAAAAAGCAAGGTTCTCCTCCGCAGGGATCCCGGGTTTACTTGACAAGTACCAGATTATCATTGAATCCTGACCGATATTAGCAGGTACTTATAATACACCATCTGTAAGGAACGGAATCCACGCTATGAAGATCATTGAAACCGGGTTCCGGTTTTAATGAATTTCCCGGTCATCCTGTATCTTCCGCATGTCATCGCGGCAAGATAAATTCCCGAAGGAAGATCTCCCACTGAAAGTTCAATGACATTGTTTCCCTGCTTCAAATCGTTTTTGAGAACGGTCTTCACACTCCTTCCGGTTGCATCAAGAACATGAAGTTCAACACCCGTGCATTCTGACGAATAAAACGCGACCCGGAGAAGGTCCGTTAAAGGATTTGGAGAAATCACCAATGATTGAATACCCTGCATGATGGCAATAATCCCGAGGCTGTCGCAAGCCTGGTATCTTCTTCCCGGCGAACCTCCAGGGCAGCCGGCAAACCAGTTCCTGCCATCCGACAATTCCGCCTGGCAATCGCGCAGTTCGATGGTTCTGCCGGTTCCATCGGCTGTGCCCGGCCAGGGTTGAACAGAAAAGTAGCGCACCTGGGCAATGAGCAACCCATTATCATCGTATAACCTAACTTTTTCGCCGTTTGAAGCAAGGTCAAAATTAAACGGACCGGTGTAATTCAGTACCTCCGGATGAAAATGTCTGAACTTTAAGGTATCCTGGCAAAAAACGAGAAACTGCCCGGGAGCTATGGCGGCCAGGGAATCCAGGAGAAATGCATTGTTGTCATTTCCGTCTTTCAGTGTCCAGTTTGCCAGTTTTATGGTTTTGGAGCCGGTATTCCTGATCTCAACCCAGTCTCCCGTGTTGAGGCTGTCGGACGAATGATAATTGATCTCATCCATGGCGATAAACCCGTGCTGATGGAGCATGGCAATAAAAATGCTGTTTGATCCGGAGGCAACGGCAATGCTGTCGAAAACCGCACCATCTGAAATAATTCCTGTAACAGCAATATCCCCCTGAGGCAGCAGGGCAATTCCCAGTCCGTCGTCAACGTAGTTGCTACCGGCTCCTTTTGCCCACAAAACCTGGCCGTCCTCATCTATTTTGATAATGTAGACATCGCCATACCCATGGCTCCACAGAATGGATGGCCCCACTTCCGCCGATCCCCAGAAAGAGCTGGTGAGATAGATGTTGTTCCCTGCATCGATGCACATCACATTGTTGCTCCTGCATGCCACATCGAACGAGTTGGCCCAGGCGAAGTTCCCGGCAACATCCAGTTTTGCTGCATAGGTAGCAAAGGAACCTGATCCCGCGCCGGTATTCAGAACGTAAGGTCCAAAATGTGCAATGTTTTCATAGAACCCGTTGATATATACGGAACCGTCGTTCCCGCAAACCACCGACGAACCCTCGTCATCATCAGTTCCACCTGCCTGGACCGCCCATGTCACACTTCCTGAAGGGCTCATTTTACAAATAAAAATATCGTAACTGCCGAATCCATCCAGTTTCACCGTGCCAAAAGAGACCGGGTTGAGAAAGGTTCCCGACAGGACAATGTTCCCGGAAGGATCAACTGTGACTGATCCCGGGTAGGTATAACCTGCTCCTCCCGAACGGCTGATCCATTCTGCGTTACCGTTTCTTCCGATTTTCAAAAGGAAACATGAAGTATTGAACGAAGAAACATGGATGGTGTCATAATCAAGAGCTCCGTCAAACTGCCCTGCAACATAAAGATTCCCCTCATGGTCGCCCGCGATGCCCCGCGGATTGTTGTTGTCGCCTGCAACCTGTTTTGCCCAGATGAGATTACCCGAACTGCTGTATTTTGCAATAAATGTATTGACATAAGGTGCCGCAAAGATAAAGCCATTCCCGAAGTTTACAATCCCGGAAAAGTACCCCGTCACATATACCGAACCCTGGTCATCAAACGCGAGGGCCTCTCCCTGCGCCCCATGTGATGAAAGGGGGGCAACAGCCCATAGAAAGCCTGATGAGGGATTGTATTTTGCAAGGAACATGTTACCGGATGCGGAAAACGGAACGGAATGATTTCCGAAATAACAGGTTGAATCGTACTTTCCTGTAACATACAGGTTCCCGTCTGGGTCCGATATCATTGGCCCGGACTCTTCCATGCCATTTCCGCCTGCCGTAACCACCTTTGTATACATCGCAGACTGGCCATTCCCGGCCGACCAGCAAAACACCGTTAGAATCAAACCTGATAATAGATGCCTGATCATAGTGAAGTTTTAACAATCCTGAATGAATGGCCTAAAAAAGTTCAATAATAAGAAATAAATTCATTTATTTGTATGCTTTTCCGATGTTAAACCAGTTAATTCTTCCTGTATGAAGTTGCTAGATCAGAAAACAACAGGCTGCTGCATCACGATGCTGGCTCTCTGTTTCATCCTGTCATTTCCGCAAACCGGGGAAAGCCGCATCCTTCATGTTCCCCTGGATTACAGTTCAATCCAGGGAGCGATAAACAGCTCGGTGAATGGAGACACCGTGCTTGTAAATGACGGGTTTTACCAGGAGCAGGTCAATTTCCTGGGCAAAAACATCGTGGTGACTTCACGTTACATTCTTGATCACGACTCGGTACATATCTACAATACCGAGATCAACCGGAGCTACCTGAATGAAGGGGTGAAACTTATCAACGGGGAGGGCCCTTCTGCCCAGCTGACCGGGTTTACGATCAGCAATTGCCTGTGGAAGGCGGTCTGGTGCAAAAACAGTTCTCCAACCATCAGGAACAATATCATCAGGGGGAACAAGGCGGATGGAATTTACCTGGATTCTTCCGGGGCCACCATCAGCGATAATGAGATCCATTGTTACCCAGATTTCGACATGGGGGGGCCCTATGAAGCGATCGAAGTCTTTAATTCAGGACCCGTAATTGAACGAAACCTGATCGATGGCAATGACCCGGCCGGAAATGTGCATGCCATCTATCTTGACCTCTGGAACCTGGTGTTGCCCGGCGTACGAACAGATATCCGCGAAAACAGGATTATTGGCGAGATTTTCGGGGGTTTGCCCGACAACGGCCTGCCCCAGCTTATCCACCACAATGTCGTTACCACAGGAAACGGATTTTCTGCTTCAATGAACATTACCGACTGCGCAGCAAACCTGAAAATAGTCAACAATACGGTGACCGGGGGCGGCGGCATCTGGATCCAGGGCGGGAATTATCCTGATATCCGGAACAACATCGTTGCGCATGCGAACACCGGGATTGAACTCTGGGTTGATACGGCTACGGTCGCATATAACAACATATGGGATTGCAAAGTTCGCTATTCCGGCATCCCCGATCAGACCGGGATCAATGGCAACATATCCTCCGACCCGGGATTCCTCGACCCGTCCAGAGGTGATTATCATTTTTTTTGCTGGTCGAAATGCATCGATGCCGGCGACCCATTGTCGGAATATACCCGGGAACCATCACCCAACGGGGGAAGGATCAATATGGGGAATTACGGGAATACGCCTGAAGCAGATCCTTCTGTAGCATGTATCCTGGCATTTCCTGATACGATAGATTTCGGTTACGTTACTATGGGCTGGCACAAGGATACAACATGGGTCATCCTGAATGCCGGGCATGCCCGGCTGGACATTTCCGGGGTAAGCACCGGCAATGCAGACAACTTCAGCACCAGCTATCCCGGCGGAATGACCCAACTGAACCCCGGTGACAGCCTGGGGCTGATTGTCACTTTTCACCCGTTGACGAATAAAACACACTATTGGGACAGCGTTTTGGTAACATCAAATTCGGTAAGTCCAGGAAAATGTTACCTCGCCGGTCATACAGCCCTGGGTGTCGATCCCGGACCGGAAGTGTGTGGCTTTGAAATATACCCGGTCCCTGTTTCGGGAGATTACCTCTGCATTAAACCGTCCACGCCATGGACACAGGAGACCAGGGTTGAGATAACCGGGATTAAAGGCGAATTGGTTTTTTCAGGAGTTGTGCATCCGGCGGGCGTTCAGCCGTTAAGGATCAGTACAGGCATGCTGAAAGCAGGGCTCTATTGCCTCAGGATTAAGAATGACGCACTATCCCTTACCGGAAAATTTTCCGTTGCCCGCCATTAAAAAAAACTCATTAACAGCAACAGTGACCCGATTATTCCCAGCAAAATACTCCCGTACCAGAGCCACTTTCGTTTTGTAAGTGCCGAAATGGCGCAGATCGCTATGGCTACCTGGAAAACCGTCACCCCTCTTGCCAGTTTGTTGTGTAGTAACAGGTATAGTGCCGATTTGCTTTCCTTTTCGTGGGCTGTTTTTTCGATCTCTTTCTGTTCCTCCTTATATTGAAGGGCCTTCTCTTCATCTTTTGGACTGGCTTCCCTGCCAAGCTGTTTCAACAGGTCGATCTTGCTTTCGATCACGACAAATTTGATCCCCTTAGCCTGGTAATATGCCCATTGATCTGACGCCTGCAGCTGCTCTATCATTGCTTCATTGGCGTAATGGCCCGCAAGCAACGAAGTGATGGCAGCCAGCACAGCTAAAATGGCCGCGGTTAAAGCCACCAGTAAAATCCATTTTTCCTCGCTTTCGCGGGTGCTTTCGTTCAGTTGTTCCTGCAAATGTTCGATGGGAACCTCAATCTCTTCCATGGTTTTGTCTTTTGATTGGCAAAAATAGATTATTAATATACGCTGTGGTCAATCAGCGGGCAATAATCTGCCAATTTATTGAAGGCTTAACGCCGGGGATTGCGGGATATTTCAATGGCACCTTTTTTTATGAACTTATTAAAAATCTTTTTAATTTTATCAGCCCGATCGTCAAATCCCCGGGGTTGACAGAAAACGCATACGATATGATCCTTTCCTGTAAATAATCTAAAAATAATCAACATGAAACGTTTTCAATGGTTTGCATGCGTGATCCTGATCATTTTTGCAGGCGCCTGCAAAAAGAACAGCGACAGTACGACACCGGCTAATCCCGTAACCTCCCTTGTCAAAACCATCACTTACACCGACACAACGGGTACATACCTGGCATCCATGTCCTTGCAGTACGACGGCCAGGGGAGGGTCATGCAGATGATATTTGACAATCCGCCCGACATGGATTCACTTATTCACAAATTCGAATATTATCCATCCATGGTCGTTGAGAAAATCTTTTCCAGGAACAATGCCAGGTGGGGAAGAACCGTCTATTCCCTGAATGCAGGCGGGCTTGCTACATCTGAAACGGACATCGGCTATAGCCAGAACGGGGATTCTTCCGTTGCTGAGACCGTCAAATACACTTACAACACTGACGGGTACATGATGGAGAAAAAGAGTTTCCTCTATGGAGACACTGCTACATGGATATCATATGGCTGGCAGGTTATGAACGGGAACAATACCTCCATGTCGCTTGCCCTATCAATATGGGAGGGGCTGTCGGTGATAGAAAGCTATACATATTATCCCAATTCCGTAAACTCCCTGGGGAACTCAAATACAGGAAAAGCATTCCTTGGCAAATCCAATGCCAATCTCATCAAATCCTCCGTGACCAATAACACCATACCAAAATCGGGGACCTATTCTTACACCTTTGATTCAATGAACCGGGTTAGTCATGAATTTATCAGGGGAGATGGTTTGGCCACAAGCGATGTTAACCTGGCATTCACTTATTACTGAAATCCCGGGAACTCCATCATTACTTCAGGAGGATAAAAGCCACCATATTTGATTAATAATTACCTTTGCAGGCGTTCGTTGTTATGTCGGGCTATTCAGATGATCCCGCCGGCAAATCAACCCATTCATATTTCATTTGAATGTTAAAACCCTCCCTGTGAATAAGTTGTTGATTATTTTTGTGGTCCTGATTTTACCATTCGGGCTGAAGGCCCAGGTGAAGATTCTTTTCAATGCGACCAAAGCGGAAACTGCCGGTAGCGCCGATTGGGTGATTGATGCCGACCTGCACAACATCGGGTATACCAACGGTCCCCCGGTCGCAGGCCAGGGCAGCGAATCGAATCCCCAGCGGCTGCCGACCCCGGCACAGTCGCTGGTTACCTCCACAACAGCCGAAACCTACTGGAATGGAGGGATCTCTGCCTGGGGGATCGATCTCGTAAAGAAAGGTTACGTGGTTGAAACATTGCCTTATAATGGTGCAATAACCTACGGAAACAGTAGCAATGCCCAGGATCTTTCAAACTACAAGGTTTTCATCGATTGCGAACCCAACATCCTTTATACGGCAGCCGAAAAAACGGCCATCATGCAGTTCGTGCAGAACGGCGGAGGGCTGTTCATGGTTTCGGATCATACCATTTCCGACCGGAACAATGATGGTTACGATTCCCCTGAAATCTGGAACGACCTGATGACCAACAACGGAATCGTGTCGAACCCGTTTGGCATTGCCTTCGACCTGGCCGACTTTTCTCAAACCACCACCAATATCCCAACCCTCCCCAACGATCCCATCCTGCATGGCATCATGGGCAATGTAACTTCCGTGATGTGGAGCAACGGCACTTCCATGACCCTGAATCCCGCGGCAAACAGCTCCGTGAAGGGGATCATTTACAAAACCGGTTCCGCCTTTGGAAATTCCAATGTCATGTTTGCCTATGCCTCATATGGAAACGGCAAGGTAACGGCGCTGGGCGACAGTTCTCCCTGCGACGACGGTTCGGGCGATTCGGGTGATGTGCTCTATAACGGGTGGACCGGAGATGCCGGCGGCAACCATGAACGACTCATCATCAATGCCACCATATGGCTTGCTTCCTCCAGCCAGGCCCTGCCAACTGTGACGACGCTGGCGGCTTCGGCCATTGCTTCAACCACTGCCACGCTGAACGGATCGGTAAACCCGAACGGGGCCGCGACCACCTCACATTTCGAGTGGGGAACCACCACCAGTTACGGAAATTCCACTGCGACCATTTCCAATGGTTCGGGAACCACAGCGGTCAATGTTTCAGCCAACCTTTCAGGACTTACCCCGGGAACCACCTATCATTACAGGGTGTCCGCATTGAATAGCGCCGGCACCTCAAACGGAAGCGACCTCACATTCTCCTTTGGAACTGCCACCCTCACCACAACGGCTGTCTCTTCCATCACAATTTCAGGGGCCGTTTCCGGGGGAAATATCACGGCCGACGGGGGTGCGGCCATTATTGCCCGAGGTGTTTGCTGGAGTACTTCACTGAACCCCACCATTGCTGATACACACACTTCCGACGGGACAGGCACCGGTGTTTTTACAAGTTCTATGTCAGGATTGACAGGCAGTACCAATTATCACGTAAGGGCATATGCGACGAACTCAAGCGGGACCTATTACGGGGGAGATGTTCTTTTTACGACGGGATGCGGAAGCTTCACCCTGCCGTTTGCCGAAAGTTTTACCGCGACAACCATACCAGGTTGCTGGTCGCAAACCGACCACCAGGGAAACGGGGAGGTATGGGCATTCGGTACCATCACCGGGTACACCCCGCTTCCGGCTCTTACCGGGAATTATGCCTACCTGAACAGTGACGGATATGGCAGCGGAAACACCCAGAATGCCGACCTTGTCACCCCCATGCTCAACCTTGCGGGATATACAACAGCCAATCTCGCCTTTAACCACTATTTCAGATCCTATACAGGCACATCCGGAACCGTTTCCTACAGTATCGACAACGGATCCACCTGGACCGCCATCGCCACCTTCACCACTACATCCAGTCCAAATCCGACTGCTTTCAGCCAGGCAGTGAATGTTGTCGCAGGGCAGTCGCAGGTTAAGTTCAAATGGAACTACACTGGTACCTGGGGGCATTACTGGGGTATTGATGATGTCCAGATCACGGGAACACTGTGTACTCCGCTTCCTGTAAGCATCTCCGTCAGCCCATCCGCCAATCCTGTTTGTGCCGGCACAGGTGCCACTTTTACCGCTTCCCCCGTCAATGGCGGAACTACCCCGGCATACCAGTGGAAAGTGAACGGGGTCAATGCCGGGACAAACAGCCAGACATTTTCCTATATACCGGTAAACCTGGATGTAGTAACCTGTTCGCTTACTTCCAATGCATCCTGCATTTCCGGAAATCCGGCAACGTCAAATGCGGTTACAATGAGTGTAAACCCAATTCTGCCGGTCAGTGTTGCTGTGGCAGCCTCTTCGAACCCGGCCTGTGCCGGTGAACCGGTTACCTTCACCGCAACCCCGGCCAACGGGGGGACGAATCCAGCCTATCAATGGAAAGTAAACGGCACCATTGCGGGAACAAACAGCCCGGTATTGACCTATACCCCCCTGAACAATGATGCGGTAAATTGTACGCTGACCTCTGCTGCTGCCTGTACATCAGGCAATACCGCCGTTTCGAACCAGGTTGTGATCACTGATTACCTAATCAACCCCACCATTACGGGGCCTGCGACAAACTGCACTGGCACTGCCGCCACCTATTCCACAGAACCCGGCATGATCGCCTACAGCTGGAATGTCTCTGCCGGCGGGCAGATCGTTTCCGGCCAGGCAACCAGCATTGTTTCTGTTGCATGGAACACACCCGGTTCGCAATCGATAGGGGTGATCTATAGCAATGGTGCAGGGTGCAATGCCCCGGCTCCGGCATTACTCAATCTTACAGTATCTGCATTGCCCGAACCGGCCGGAGTTATTTCCGGGGCCACCGCGGTATGTGCAGGAACCCAGGGTGTCGTTTATTCGGTCGCCCCCGTTTCGAATGCAACCAGCTATCTGTGGACCATCCCTTCAGGGGCTGTCATCGCCGCAGGAGAAGGAACCCCATCGGTTACCGTTAATTTCTCAGTGTCAGCCTTTACCGGAGATTTTTACGTACGGGGAACCAACTTCTGTTCCAGTGGTGCCCTCTCACCTGCTTTTCCGGTTTCATCCAACCCTCCGCTCACCGGCCAGGTGACCCTGAATGACACCACCATAACGTCAGGAACCCAGGAGTGCCTGGCCGGGCAAAACATTACCACGGCCGGGCCGGGAACCACCTATCTCGTGGAGGGCGGTGCAACAGTTACCTTGATGGCCAGTGAGTTTATCCTGTTTCTTCCCGGAACAACCATCCAGCAAACCGGTTCGCTCCATGCTTTCATCACCGACCAGTGCATCCCCTGCCTTTTCCTGAAAACGCCGTTACCGGGTGGTGATCTTCCAGTCGCGGGTCATTCCGGTGAAGAGAGATCATCCATCCGTGTCCAGCAGTCTGTTATAGTCTATCCCAACCCCACTTCCGGGCTTTTTACCATCGAATGCAATGGCGATACAGCAACAGGGCAGATAAAGGCAGAAGTATATAACGCACGGAACGAACTCCTGATCACTGAAGAAATGGCGGATGCACGGAGCCATGTTTTTTCACTTTCCGGCAAACCGGCCGGGATCTATTTTATCAGGGTGATTTACGGATCAAGGGTTGAAACGATCAAACTTATCAAAACCTGATTTTTGAAGCAGCATGCCGGATAAACATCTACACCATAACAAACAACCTGAAACAGATGCAAACATTTTTCAGCGACCTGTCAGATATTGAATTCCCGGTTTCCGAAAAAGTATCGGGGAAAACGATCAGAAAGTCAATTTTGGATTTAATTCAAAAGGACAACCCGAAATTTACTTCAGATAATTTTTTGTCGACCAGTGAATTAAACAATTACCGGGAGACTTACATCGAAGGCTTCCTGAAGAAACAGATTGGCTCCCTTACCGACCTGGACCAGACCGTACTTGATTCATTGAAAGACAAAACCACGCTTACCGACAAACTGGACGGGGAGGAGCTGATGGTCATGACCTTCGGTCAGCGGATTGCCGACCAGGTGGCCGCTTTCGGTGGCAGCTGGACCTTCATCATATCTTTTGGACTGTTCCTCCTCATCTGGATTTGCATCAACATTTACTGGCTCGGAAACACGGGGTTTGATCCCTATCCTTTCATCCTCCTGAACCTGATCTTATCGAGCCTGGCCGCCATTCAGGCACCGGTTATCATGATGAGCCAGAACCGCCAGGAAGAAAAAGACCGGGAGAGGGGGAAGAAGGACTACATGATCAACCTTAAGTCGGAAATGGAAATCAGGATGCTGCACGAAAAAATAGACCATCTGATCCTGAATGAACAACAGGAGGTGCTGGAGATTCATAAAGTGCAGATAGAGATGATGAATGATATACTTAAGAGGATTGACAAGTGACAAGTCACAAATGACGGGTGGTGCGTGAAAAGGGTGTTTATTGCTGGGTGATCCTGATGCCCACGATCAGGTTGCAGGGATCGCTGACCGGGGTGACAAGAACATTCCGGGAAAAACCGGAGTTTAAAAATTTTCCCAGGTCGTTATCCGGGATTCCTTCAATGCTTACACCGGGTATTTTGTATATTTCTCTGGCAGCATCCTCCCGGTAGGTTCTTTTCAGGGTTTCATCGGTGATGGTTGTTGCAATATAATGCAGCAAATTCCTGAACTCCCTGATCACTGAATTGCGCTGTTTGTTCATTTTACTGACCACTGAATCGGCCGGGCAACGTGCCCCGGTGCCCTGGCGGTAATCCTTTCGGCGAATAACACCGGATGAGGCTTTGGGTTCTGGTTTATTTTTCATGGTATCCTTCACTTCCGGCGGTATAACAACCAGGATCACGGTGGTATGCAGGAGCTCTTCACTGGATTTTTTTCTCAAATCAGATACGATCGTGCAATTCAGCTTTGCCAGGTCATTGTGAATCTTGCGGTCAACTCCGCCGATTTCGCAGGTTTTCCCTGAAGTGTCGTTGCTTACCAGGTAAACAAGTGCATTCTTCCTGTTTCTCAACAGGTAAGCCCCGATCAATCTGTATTGATCCTGCTTGGTTACCCGTGAATCGGTAAAAAATTGCCTGTCGGTTTTTTTTTCAAAGGAGCTGTCTCCAAGGAAAAAAAGGTCTTCGCGCAACGCTCTCTTTTTATCCGGATTGTTGCTGCCAAAAAAATCGCGCAAAAGCGTCGGAGGGATGACAAATTCCCTTTTAAACGGAACATCAGGATCAATTCTCTCTAAAAACACCTGGTCCTGGATGAAAGCGGTATCGTGACATTCATACGGATAAAGCAACTCCAGCATGGCCCTGAAGTTTTCGTCAAACTTATTTTCAGCCATGGGAATTTTCTGCACGGTAACAAGTCTGGCCCCGGAGATATGGCCCACATATCCATTCTGGCATGAGGCCAGGATAAAAAACACGAAAGGAACAAGTATCATCGGAAGAATCTTCATTTTCATACCTTGTTTTTTAAAGATGAATGAAAAGAGTTGAACTACCTGTTTAGGAGATTATCCTGATTGGAAAGGGCGGGGATGAGATGCCCCTGACGAATGGTTCTGCAAGATTCTTTGCATAAACTCTTAAAAAGTAGGTGTGTCCGGTTTGCATTCCTTCGAAACTGACCCTGACGCAAAGCTGATTTACCTGGCTTATTGCATGATGGAGGGTGACCGGGTGTTCCCCGTCTTCATCCGGCACAAGTTCTTCAAGCTGCCACACGTATTCCCATCCATAACCAGCCTTCTCCCTCCTGTTTTCATCCCGGTCATTGCCAACCCTGGCAACACTGTATTCAGCACTTGACTGTTTCCCGGACTCAATTGCCCCATAACCTGCAATATTTCCCGCAGGAAACGGAATTGGCTCGGTGTAGCGGTCAACCCCTCCGTCAACCGACAAATTTTCAAGCTGAAGATCAAGCAAAATAAGCCCAAGGATCTGTTTTGCCTCAATATTGTTTGCATGGCTGTTCACAAAAGCATTGAGGTCTTCATCCGTGACAACCCCGTACAGATATAATTTATTATCCTGTATAAAGTGGTTGCGCACGGCACAATTGTTGAACCGTGGCATGTTTTCACGGTTCCGGTGGTTAAAGCCAAGTTCATCAAATTTTGGATTGGTCAGCAGCAGGGTATGAATATCGATTCCTTCATACAAATTCCCGGCAGGCGTTCCCGCATCTATTTCAGCATACAGGCGGCCCTGCTTCTCCCTGTGTTTTTTCAGGTTGAGGTCAAATAAAATGAAAAACAGGGAGGAAAAGACAAAATAGCCGGTGGCATATATCTGCAAAACAGCGACGATGATGTAGGTCAAACAGATGGTAATGCTGATGCTGTTGATGGGATCTCTTCCGGGCCAGTTCGCAATAAATCCGACTACCTTGAAAAACGCCAGCAATGAAATCAGGGAATAGAAAGACGACGAGAAGAGTTTAAGCCAGAACAATTTCCACTTCTCCTTGCTTATCTGGCCTGCCCTTGCGAGGGTAAGGATCCGCTGGCCATGCCGGTTCAAAAATATTTTTACGTTCCTCCGCAACAAGAACAGCCTGTTTTCGGTGAGCGAAATGGATCCGGAAACGACATGGGCGAAGATGGCAAAGGTGACATCTGCCAATAAAAAGGCTATCGCAAAAGTCAGATTTCCCACATACTTGTAAAACAGGTAAAGCCCGGTAAGTTCCAGTAAAATGATCAGGAAGAACAACGCCATATCCCATTGCCCGGGTGAACATAAAAAACCGGGTGAACCGATTTGTGTCTCTTTGCGCCGGCAATAGAGCCAGAGTTTCTTGGTGCCTGCACTGGGCTCGAACTGCGGATTTTTATAAAGCAACGATTCTCTTTCCATGGTTGCGCGTTTTTAGGTTAGCCGATACATGAATTACCCGCGGCAATCACGTTCATAAATCAGATCGCCGGGGGTGTGCTTTAAAATTTTTGTCACGGAGATGAATGTTCTTAAAACAGCCACACATAAAATTAAGAGAAGAAAAATTGCAAACCAGGAATTGGTCAGCGAAAAATAGTCCTGCCGGGGATTCATCACGAGGAACTTCCCGAGCAGGTATTTCTCGAAAAGTTCGCCGCAGGCCCAGGCGAGTGCCAGAGCGGGAAACAGGGCCGTTGCCAGGATTTTTAGGGTGACCCTGATGTACAACCAGGTAAGGGTGGTGTTTTTCACACCGAATGCAAGAAAATTGCCAAGACTCTTTTTTATTTTCAGCAGGTGATTCCGGATGACCCCCGACAGGTATATGGATACGGAGGTGATGGAGAGGAACATCAGCAGGATAATGGAGCCCAGCGCAAGATTGCCGGTATAAAGAAAATTTTCCCGGTCGGACAATACCTCCAGGTTTATTTGCAACCTCAATTTCTCTGTTAGGTAGGCTGAAAAAGAGCTGATTTTTTCCAGGTCTTTAAATTCAACCGCAAGGTAATCATGAAAAAATGCGGAATTATCACAGGATGTATCTTTCGACAAGGTGTAATACCTTCCAAAATGGTGGTTTTTCAAGGCAACCATGCTGTTCATCCTTTTATTCATCAGGCTCACCGGAAGACCATTTTCCTGCTTCCCGATTTCAATTTTCCAATTCATGACAGCGGTGTTGAGCGTTTTCAGCCTCGTTGTCTGAACCGCAGAAGGATCGCGGATTTCAAATGCAACATACAACTCTTTAAGCACCCTTAGAATTGCGGATGTATCCATGTTTTCCACGAAGATGGTGAAACAGGAATTCTGCCGGTCATAAAACCCCTCATTCATGGTTTTACAATAAAAGAGGCTCGTATAAACGATATCGGCCTGGTCGGGCAATTCATTCACTACGGCGAGAACCGGAACAGGCACCAGGTCGCCAACCGGGGATTTCATTCCGATAAATGAAAGGGTACGTTTGTCCAGCCCCGTATCATCCAGGAGTTTCTTCGAAATGACAACCCCGTTGGGCTCGCAATCAAAACCATTTTCTACGGAATCCGGAAAATATTTCGCACAAACGCCAGTTTTTAAGAGATCTTTCACTACATCACTGCGGGGGTCGATGGTCCTTGCTTCATAGGACAGGGGCAGGATTCCGGGTGAAATTGCCGCCACGGAAACCATCCCCCTGTTATAAAAATAGGCTCCCCTGATATGAAATTTCTCCCGGAATATCTCACTGCATGTCTTTTCATTCAGAGACAACAGTGAATCCCGGGTTCCGGAATGATAATTGAAGTTGATCCAATTGGAGAAAGGATCGGCAGAGAGTTTCTGCTGACAGTCGAGGGTGCTTTTTGCAAAGCCAAACGCTAAAAATGCAATGAACAAAATAACAAACAGGTATCCCGTGGTGCTGTGATATTTACCTTTTAAGGCCTTGTACTCATTATGAATCATCAGGGAGCGGAAAGAGATTTTTTCTCGCATATGATTTTTCTGATTTTCGTATCAATTTGATCATCGGCCATTCTCACGTTATCGCCGCCTGACCAACCGGTTGCAGTTCGCGAAAACACATTCTCCTGCAAAACCTCGTAAGTGTCTTCCGCCGCCGGGGAAAGCACGATCAGACAGTCGGCATTTGCAACCGAGAGCGGGATGTCGTGCGAAACCAGGATGGCGGATCTCCGGTCATTTTGGTGCACAGAATCCTTCAGCACATCCATCAGCAATCCTGAATTAAGTTCATCCAGGTTCCCGGCAGGTTCATCCCCGAAAATGACATCATAATCTTTGATAATCGCCCGGATGAATGACAACCGCTGCTTCTGCCCTACAGATAGTTCACAAGCCTTTTTCCGGCTGATCCCGCCGGGATCCAACCCCATTTTCAGGCAAAGATTTCCCATCTCCTCTTTCGCACGGGACCCTGTTTTATCAGACCCCTGGATCAGGCTGCCAATCAGCATGTTTTCTTCCGGGGTATAGTAGGGCATGAGAAAATCATGCTGGAAAATAAATGAAAAATGACGGTTCCTAATGGTGGCCAGGGCGGATGGACAATTCCAGGTATCCCGGTCAATGACAACCTTATTTTCAGCATGGAAATAGGTGAAGAACCCGCTGTGAATCGTATGGTTCATCAGCCCGAGTGTTTCAATCAAAGTCGATTTGCCGCTTCCCGAAAGCCCCAGGATAATGGACAAGCTTCCCATCGGAACCGAGAGCCTTTCAATCCGCAGGATCACATTTTTCCCGTTCCTGCCGTTGTGATCATAGGCACATTCCAACCCTTCTATTTCGAACACATTCCGCTCCGTCGTCATCATGTTTTCTCAGGGTAAAATTTCCATGGGAACCCAATAATAAAATATTCCTTTTTTTACCAGCGCCTGGTTTGCATTGGCAGCATCCTCGTCGAGGCTGAACTTCAGGCGCCCGGTGGTCAGAATCTCATGGATGCTTGTTTTACAGGAGATTAATTTAATTTTATACTCTTCGAAATATTTCTGAATTTCCTGGTCATTGGCAAGGATCCGTTCAAGCGGGTAACGCTTTACCGGATCGGTGACTCCATACCCACAGGTCTCTCCCAGGATCCGGTTCATGATGATCTGTGGTGTCATGGGTAAAAGATCGGAGGAGAGCAGGTTGTCGCCGACGAATCGATTGAACAGGGCAATCCATAAGTCATAAAGCGATTTTGAAAAGTTGCTGTTGTTCGATGAAACCAGCATTTTATCCAGCAATGACGCCAAAGCCTCCAGCTCCGGCTTTGTCATCAGCACATTTGACTTCCATATATCCTGCGGATTTGTGCTGTTCGGCAGGATATACCTCATCGAGGAATAGCCTTCTTCGAGCGCCCTGATATACTGAACTTTCCCTTCCATGCCGGGGATTTCCCTGAGCGCCCGCTGAAAGGGATCTTCGTTTTGATTGCTGAAATCAGACGGTTGGGTACTTTTGAGACAGATGTGCCGGATGGCGTTGTTGAGTGTATTGATAATTTTGGCATAACCGGTTTGCAGAAAAGATTGCATCTGGGCTGCTGCAAGCTGACCCGAATCTGCCTGTTCAATGATGCTGAGGATCCCTGCGTTTTCCAGTTCATACCCGATATCAGTCCGTTTGTAGGCAATGTACTTTGAACCGATGTTGAGCCTGCCGGCATACTGTTTTGCTGCTGATATGGAGATTTCCTGGATCTGCTGAACCAGGTTGTTGTCGCCTTTATAATCAAAAGCCAGAAGATAACAGTTGTTCTCCACGATCTTATCCTGGATATTGCGGCGCAGGAGAGCAAGGCCGGTGTCGGGAACACTGACAGGATGGTTGTTTACCAGGACGATGATGTTGGTTTGCCTTGAATCAAAGTTTTCATTGTCAAGAGTGTATTTCAGGGTGCGCAACACGTTGTCGCCACCTACCTCACGTGTTTTATCCGGGGAGTAGTTCCGGATAAAATCCCTGACAAACTGGTAATTTCCCTGGCCGGCCGGGGAACCCTTTTCATCGATCGACACTTTGAATTGACCGAGTTGCAGCCGCGGGAAAAAACAAACACCGAATCTCTTTTGCAAATCAGCAAATTCCTGTTGGATCTGTCCGATAACATAGGTAAGCCTGTTGCGGTCGATCGAATTGTCGAGGATAAAATAGATGGCCACCTGCGACTTGTTGGCCCGCAGGGCATCGCACAGTGTGGTCCTGGTCTTGCTGTCATTTTCAAACCGGCCCGTCACACCGGTGATGAACATGTTTTCCGGCAGGTTTTCCATACGGATCAGGGGAAACCTGAATTTGTTTCCGGGCAGCGGCCTCCCTGTCAGAATCCTGCTTTGTTTCACTTCGCTGACATTTCCGCCGAATGAACACAACTTGTTCAAAAGCGAAGCAGTATACTGTTTTTCGTTCAGGTCGACCGGCTCTTTATTTCCCTGGTTATCCGGATTATATTTGGGATTCCTGAAAAAATAGTAATTCGGCTCAACCCAGATCGGTTTCAGGGTTGTATCCCCGTTCAGAAAACGGGTCAATTCACTTTCAAACTCAAAGACTTTCGCGGCATAAACGGGGTGGCAACGCCTGTAAACGACGGCAGGCTCTTCAAAATTGGGCTCGAAGCAGATCCGGTTGTTATAGTCGAAAACCCGGTCCCGGTCAACCCACCCGATGATCTGGTCAGCATAGGGCAAATCGGGATCGAATTTATAGTCTTTGCCAAGCAGGTACCTGTTGTTTTCCGACTTGTACACAAAATAGATCAGGTATAAAGGAACATTTTCAGCCGGCTTCGACTCGGTGGACGATCTGTACAACGGCACTTCCGATTCGCTGATCTCACCCCTTTTGATCCTTTCAATTGTTTTATGGTGGTTCAAGATCACGCACTTCTTATGGATCAGCGAATTTTCGGTAAAATCAGCGCCAAACGATACCAGCAACTCCGATTTATTTCTCCAGCCTTTATCTTCGGCCGATATCAGTTTTCGCTCCCTGCACCCGCCGGCTTTAAAAATATGCAGTTCCGTTTCCCTTTCTGCAACAACATAATATTTGTCGCCAAAATGATCGTCGCCCCTCTCCCTGTCGGAAAATACGATCCACGGGTGGAGCAACTGAATGCCTGTTTTACTGAGCAGGCAGTTTGTGGTGATCCGTTTTTCACCTTTCGTCAGTATTTCGGGCAGTTTTAACGCAGTCTGGCCAGATAATAAACCGTAAAACAGTTGCAGGAACAGGGTTGTCAGCGCCAATGGCTTTTTTGCACGCATGTTTTCAATTTTTAAATACATAGCTTATCAATACCCTGATGCCAAATGCAAATTCAAAAGCAGGTATTTTAACGGATTCAATAATCGAATGAAACCCTTTGATGGTGTTCAGCTCGTAATTGCCCGGCAGCGACCGTTTCGAAAATGGATTCATCCCAAAACTGACGTTGGGCTCAAATCCAAAAGTGAAATAGTTGAATTGTTTTTCAAATCCCGCGGCAAGCTGAAAAGACAAGATCATTTTATCCAAAAACCTGTCTTTGGGGAAATGGTAATTTTTATTCCGGTAATAGCCATAATCTTTCTGATCGAGTTCGTGATCTTTTTCGAGGTAATACTGCTCATGCGTGGAAAGATTCGTAATCAAACCCCCTCCTGTACGGCTCAGGAGGTAGTTGATATCGGCGGTACCGGTAACAAAACACAATGCCGTGCCTGCTTTCAGGTAGATCCAGTCATTCAGATACGATTTGAGCAGGAGCGGAATTTCGATTTTTTTAACCACAATTTTTTCCCTTACCTGCGGTGACCGCTCAAAGGTGGTACAGGCAAGCGGATTGCCGGAACTTTCACCCAATGTATCCGGGAAACTGTTTGAATAATCATTCATCACTGAGAACAGGGGTATTTGTGAATAGAAAATTCCCGCGCAAAAGAGTATCCCATCCCTGTGATCCCTGTTCAACCGCATTTCCATCATTCCACCCACCTGGAATGGAATTCCCGCGGTCATACTGAATTCCCCGATCTGTTCATTTGATCCGACACGGATCACCGGCTTATGGGTTACCGAATTCAGCACGTTTGACCATGGCATATAGTTGATGCCTATCGACAGGCTTCTGACCAGGGAGTTCCTTTTATCTTCAAAGATGTTCTGGATCAGGGGATGTGCACGGTCCAGGTTGATCTGGACCAGCAGCCTCACTTTGTTCTTAAACAGGGGCTGATCATCAGGGTCCATCACCTGGTTTGTCTTTTCCAGTGACACGACGGCCTTTTTTTCATCCTGCTGAACCGTGATCTTCATCCCTGAATAGTCCAGCAGGGGTTGTTTGAGCTGGTAAATTTTCTTTGCAAGGTCAACGTACTCTCCTACAGGCAAAGGCGGGAGCAGGCTATCCCGGGCCGACCTGTACAAATCCCAGTATAAAAAAGCATCCCGTTCGAAAAGGGCATTGAACTGGTCAATGATATCCGCTGAAACCACTCTTGAATACCCGGGTCCGAGGCGGGATAGCTGCATGTATTCCTGCATGCATTTTTCAACATTCCGGCTGGCCGGATCAACCTTTTGCGCTTCACATAAAGAGGTGTTCAATACGAAGGGGATCAATATCAGAACACGTTTCTTCATGAAACTGAGGTTAATGGTGCTTATCTGCCAAAAGATCTGGTTGGAAAGGAATGGAAATCGCCCGGGGCACTGAAGATAACGGGAGCGTTGTCAGAGTCATTTCAGGTTCAATGGTGTTTACTGCTAGTTAATTATAGTAAAGATCTCCAGTGATGAAAATTCCGCCTGATATGGTAATGCAACAATTTAGTCTCACAAAGATAAGAACAGATCATGAAAAGTCAATATATGGCTGAATAATATTTCCATATCGTGCAAAACCAGGAGGTGGATTTTCGAACCGGCCAATACCATATTCAGGATGAGGATTTTGGGAATACACAACGTCCTAAAAGAAGTGCTGAAAATTTTCCTAAATTTGTGCCTTGAAATGCAATATCATGGAATCCAATCTATTTCTCTACAATACGCTCAGCAGGACCAAGGAACAGTTTGAGCCCATCAATCCGCCCTTTGCAGGCATGTACGTGTGCGGGCCAACCGTTTATGGCGATCCTCATCTTGGACATGCGCGCCCCGCCATCACCTTCGACCTTGTTTTTCGCTACCTGCTGCACCTTGGATACAAGGTAAGGTATGTAAGGAACATTACCGATGTGGGGCATCTTGTGGCCGACCTGGACGAAGGAGAGGATAAAATTGCGGTCAAAGCGCGTATTGAACAGCTGGAACCCATGGAAATCGCACAATACTATGCCGACCGCTATTTCATCTTCATGGATACTCTGAACGTGAAGCGTCCCAGCATTGAGCCCCGGGCTTCCGGGCACATGATCGAACAGATCCTGATGGTGAAAAAAATCCTGGATGCCGGCTTTGGTTACGAAGTGAATGGCTCGGTCTATTTCGATGTGGAAAAATACAGCAAGAGCTACAATTACGGAAAACTTTCAGGGCGGGTTCTCGACGACCTCATCTCGAATACCCGTTCGCTGGAAGGACAGGATGAAAAGCAGCATCCTGCCGATTTCGCCCTGTGGAAGAAAGCCCAGCCGGAGCATATCATGCGGTGGCCTTCGCCCTGGGGTGACGGGTTCCCGGGCTGGCACCTCGAATGTTCCGCCATGAGCACCAAATACCTGGGTGAATATTTCGATATCCACGGAGGAGGGATGGATCTACTATTCCCGCATCATGAATCGGAAATCGCACAGTGCCAGGCTGCCATCGGGCACGAATCGGTAAAATACTGGATGCATAACAACATGATCAGCATCAACGGGCAGAAGATCGGTCACACCGGCAAGGATACCAACCCGAAGGGGTGGTGGGCTGCCCCGAGATCGTATCCGATCCCGGACGGCGTCTTGAAGTCCGGCGTCAATCGCGTGATCATCCGGGTCCACAACCTGGCTCCCGGGCCGGGTTCCATCACCGGTCCGGTTCAAATCTGCTGGATTCCGCCGGAAGAAGCCGTCAAGCTGCGTCTCTCCGTCGCCCCTTACCTGTTTGAAGTCGATCGTCTCGACGATCCTTATTGGTGGTGCGGCGGCTGGTAACCACAGTCAAATAAAGACCAATCCGCCGATTGCGCAGATTTTCGCAGATGAAGGGAACTCCCGGAAATCTTCATTTATCGGCGAAATCCGCGGATAAATTCCTTCTGAGTATTGTTAAGCACATATGAAATTGGATTC
>Ga0118677_10003571_pt1 | contig 29214 bp, 38 predicted proteins | sample AliMusrvi5mmetaG_FD_86154 | JGI IMG/M metagenome (GOLD analysis project Ga0118677, IMG submission 86154) | reverse complement strand
CGGTGTGGTTGCAAAGATTTTGGCTTAATTAAGAAATATAGGGGTGTAGCTCAATTGGCAGAGCGTTGGTCTCCAAAACCAAAGGTTGGGGGTTCGATGCCCTCCGCCCCTGCCACGATTTAAACTGAAAGCAATATGTCTCAACATACAGTAAGTAACACACAACAAAAGAGCAGCTGGGTCTCAGGACTTGCTGCTCTAATCGTCGTTGCAGCGTTGGTGTTGTATTACACACTAGTTGACCAGTCAATATGGGTCCGATTAGCGGTATTGTTCAGTGGTATTGCTTTGGCAGTTGTAATTGTGGCAATTTCACCAGATGGGCGTCGTTTTATAGCTTACGCAAAAGATTCTTGGTACGAAGTAAAGAAGGTTGTTTGGCCAACTCGAAAAGAGACCACCCAAATGACCCTAGTCGTATTTGGCTTTGTCTTGATCATGTCCTTGTTTTTATGGATTGCAGACAAATTAATTGAATGGCTAGTTTTTTCAGCCTTTTTAGGCTGGAAGTGAGTAAGAAAAATGATTGATTCAGAATTGGTATCAAATCCACAAGCTACCGGTAATATGCGCTGGTATGTTATTCATGCTTATTCTGGCATGGAAAAGAGTGTTAAAAAAGGTTTAGAAGAGCGCATTAGTCGCTCTGGAATGCCTGAAAAATTTGGCCGTATCTTGGTCCCCTCTGAAGAGGTGGTTGAAATTAAAGCTGGTCAAAAATCGGTATCTGAACGTCGCTTTTTTCCGGGCTATGTCCTCATTGAGATGGAAATGACTGATGAAAGCTGGCATTTGGTGAAAAATACACCAAAAGTTACTGGTTTCGTTGGTGGCGTTAGAAACCGACCAAGCCCTATATCTACGGCTGAAGTATCCAAAATCATGGATCAAATGCAGGCTGGGGTTGATAAACCTAAGCCTAAGACTCTATTTGAAGTAGGAGAAATTGTTCGCGTTAAAGAGGGACCATTTATTGACTTCAACGGAAATATCGAAGAAGTGAACTATGAGAAGTCAAGATTGCGCGTTTCTGTTACAATTTTTGGCCGCGGTACCCCAGTTGAACTGGAGTTCGGCCAAGTAGAAAAGATGTAAATAAGTAGCCTTTTAGGTTGTTTTTGCATTAGTAGTATCGATAGTTAGATTTGATGGTTAGTGATTAACCGAGGAGCGGAGCTAGAAAGCCAAAAGCTAGCAATGCGTTTACTCAACAGCGGTCTTGACTAGATGGTTTAGGCGCGCTTTTAGGAGCAATAAATGGCAAAAAAGATTATTGGCTTTATCAAGCTGCAGATCCCTGCAGGTAAAGCAAATCCATCACCACCCGTAGGTCCAGCACTGGGTCAACGCGGCCTTAATATTATGGAATTCTGTAAGGCGTTCAATGCTCAAACTCAGAGCATGGAGCCAGGCCTTCCAATCCCAGTCGTGATTACAGCGTTTGCTGATAAGAGCTTCACATTCATCATGAAGACTCCACCAGCAACCATCATGATTAAGAAGGCTGCAAAAATTGAAAAAGGGTCACCACGCCCTCATACCGATAAGGTAGGAAAAATTACACGTGCTCAAGCAGAAGAAATTGCTAAAGCAAAAATGCCAGATTTGACAGCGGCTGATATGGATGCAGCCGTAAGAACAATCGCTGGTAGCGCCCGCTCCATGGGTATCACTGTAGAGGGCCTCTAATCATGACTAAATTATCTAAGCGTTTAAAAGCAATCGGATCCAAAGTAGATCGCAACAAATTCTATTCTTTGGAAGATGCATTAAATCTCGTTAAAGAGTGTGCAACAGCTAAGTTCGATGAGTCTATCGACGTAGCGGTTCAATTAGGAATTGATGCTAAAAAATCTGACCAAGTAGTGCGTGGCGCTGTTGTACTGCCAGCAGGTACAGGTAAGCACGTTCGAGTTGCTGTTTTTGCACAAGGCGAAAAGGCTGAGCAAGCTAAAGCTGCTGGGGCAGAAATAGTTGGGATGGAAGAGCTTGCAGAGCAAATTAAAGGTGGAAAAATCGACTTTGATATTTTGATCGCCTCCCCAGACACAATGAAAATTGTTGGTACCTTAGGTCAAGTATTGGGTCCACGTGGTTTGATGCCAAATCCAAAAGTTGGAACAGTTACTCCAGACGTTGCCACTGCAGTTAAAAATGCAAAAGCAGGTCAAGTGCAATTCCGCGTAGATAAAGCCGGTATTGTGCATGCAAGTATTGGGCGTCGTTCGTTCGAACCAGCTGCATTGAAGTCCAATTTACTCGCACTACTTGAAGCCTTGAATAAAGCCAAACCTGCTGCATCTAAAGGTATTTATTTGAAGAAGGTTGCCGTAAGCAGCACTATGGGTGCTGGTGTGCGTGTTGATCAAGCTTCCTTATTGGCAGCTGCGTAATAGATTTGTAGCAAAAAAGAACTTTGGGTCGACTTTTGCTCTTGAGTAAAAGTCGAACATCAAAGACCGTTGGTGAATAAGTTTGCTGTTAAAGAAATGAATTCTTAATCGTTACGAAAGTGATAGCCAACGCAGATGGCGACCCTGAAAAGATTTCACAAGATACTCTTGTGACTGAAGAATCAGACGCTGGTGTGTAACCCCAACTGGAAACAGTTGGTTTTTTATGGAGTTGAACCATGCCTTTGAATGTACAAGACAAAAAAGCGATTGTTGCTGATGTCGGCGCTCAATTGGCGGGAGCCCAAACAGTCGTGCTTGCTGAATACCGCGGTATTCCAGTTGCGCAGTTGACAAAGCTACGTGCTAGCGCACGTGATCAAGGTGTATATCTTCGCGTTTTGAAGAACACATTGGCACGCCGCGCTGTACTTGGCACTCAGTTTGAGCCTCTTGTTGATTCGATGGTTGGCCCCTTGATCTATGGCATTTCTGTTGATCCTATTGCTTCGGCAAAAGTATTGCAGAACTTTGCTAAGACTCAAGACAAGCTAGTCATTACTGCTGGCTTATATAACGGCAAGTTGTTGGACGTAGCGGGCGTTAAATCCCTCGCGTCTATTCCAAGTCGCGACGAGTTGTTATCAATGCTGTTGGGTGTCATGTTGGCCCCAGTATCTGCGATGGCTCGCGTATTGGGCGCAGTAGCAGCACAAAAGGCAGAAGGAGCACCCGCTCCTGTTGCAGCACCTGTAGTCGAAGAAGTAGCCGCACCAGCAGAAGTAGTTGCTGAAGCAGCCGCTCCAGAAGCAAGTGCTGAGCCTGCAGCCGCAAGCCCAGAAGCTGGAACAGAAACAAGCGAAACCCCTGCCGCTGAATAAGCGACAGATTAACTATTTAAGTATTAGGAGCTAAAAATGGCGATTACCAAAGAAGAAATCATTGACGCAGTAGGTAGCATGTCTGTAATGGATCTAAACGATCTTGTTAAAGCATTTGAAGAAAAGTTTGGCGTATCCGCTGCAGCCATGGCTGTTGCTGGTCCTGCTGGTGCTGGTGGTGCTGCTGCTGCTGAAGAGCAAACAGAATTTACTGTGAACTTGCTCGAAGTTGGCGCAAATAAAGTTTCAGTAATTAAAGCCGTTCGCGAAATTACTGGCCTTGGCTTGAAAGAAGCTAAGGACTTAGTTGATGGTGCACCTAAGCCAATCAAAGAAGCTGTTGATAAGAAAACAGCTGAAGAAGCCAAGAAGAAGCTTGAAGAAGCTGGCGCTAAAGCAGAGTTGAAGTAATACAAACATAGCTAACGCTTCTTAATAAGGGGTGTTAGCAATGTTGGGTTTGATCTTTAGAGGTCAAACCCGATTTCATTTCTGATTGAAATCGGGTTTGCCTTCTGATACGACTGCAGAATGCAAGTTTGGTCGGACACTAAATCTATTTGATTTGGTGTTGTCCGCCAGTGGTTGGTAGTGGCCAACCGCCAAATCTTTGTACAGTCGCTGAATTCGGAGATAGAATGAACTATAGCTTCACCGAACGCAAGCGAGTCCGTAAAAGCTTTGCTAAGCGAGTAAATAATCACCAGGTTCCGTACCTGATCGCAACCCAGCTTGAGTCTTACGCTAAATTCTTACAGGCTGATAAGCCAGCGATGTCTCGTCTTACTGAGGGACTTCAAGCTGCCTTAACTTCAGCATTTCCAATTGTGTCCAACAATGGCTACGCACGCATGGAATATGTGTCGTACCAATTGGCCCAGCCACCATTTGACGTAAAAGAATGTCAACAGCGCGGGTACACATACAACTCTGCCTTACGCGCAAAAGTTCGCTTGATCATTTATGATCGCGAAGCGCCTACAAAGGTAAAAGAAGTAAAAGAGAGTGAAGTCTACTTGGGTGAGCTTCCACTCATGACTGACAATGGATCTTTTGTTATTAACGGTACTGAGCGCGTCATTGTTTCTCAGTTGCATCGTTCCCCAGGCGTTTTCTTTGAACACGACAAGGGTAAGACTCATAGCTCAGGTAAGTTGCTGTTCTCAGCACGCGTTATCCCTTACCGTGGTTCATGGCTCGATTTCGAGTTTGATCCAAAAGATATTCTTTATTTCCGTATTGACCGCCGTCGCAAGATGCCAGTCACCATTTTGCTTAAAGCAATTGGTTTAAACAACGAGCAGATTCTTGCAAACTTCTTTAACTTTGATCATTTCTCTTTGAGCGCAAATGGCGCATCAATGGAATTTGTACCAGAGCGTTTGCGCGGTCAGATGGCTAACTTTGATGTGCTTGATAAGAATGGCGTAGTCGTTATTCAAAAAGATAAGCGTATCAATGCAAAGCATATTCGCGAACTTGAGGCTGCAAAAACTAAAAACATCGTTGTTATAGATGACTATTTAGTTGGTCGTGTAGTTGCGCGCAATATTGTTGATCCAGACTCTGGCGAAATCTTGGCTTATGCCAATGATGAGATTACTGAAGAGTTGTTGGCGACATTGCGTGATGCTGGCATCAAGCAATTGGAAACCATCTATACCAATGATTTAGATTCTGGCGCATATATTTCTCAGACATTGCGTACGGATGAAACTGCCGATCAAATGGCTGCTCGTATCGCCATCTACCGCATGATGCGCCCTGGTGAGCCTCCTACAGAAGATGCTGTTGAAGCATTGTTCCAGCGTTTGTTCTACAACGAAGATAGCTATGACTTGTCTCGTGTTGGCCGCATGAAGGTGAATAGCCGTCTTGGTCGCGCTGAGATGGAAGGCTTGATGATCTTGTCTAGCGAAGATATCCTCGACACCATTAAGTTGCTCGTTGATTTGCGTAACGGCAAGGGCGAAGTAGATGATATCGACCACTTAGGCAATCGCCGTGTACGTTGCGTTGGTGAGTTAGCGGAAAATCAATTCCGTGCAGGTTTGTCACGTGTTGAGCGTGCGGTTAAAGAACGTCTTGGCCAAGCCGAAACAGAAAATCTCATGCCGCATGACTTGATTAACAGCAAGCCAATTTCTTCCGCAATCCGCGAGTTCTTCGGTTCTTCACAGTTATCCCAGTTTATGGATCAAACAAACCCATTGTCAGAGATTACGCACAAGCGTCGTATTTCTGCCTTGGGACCTGGTGGTTTAACGCGTGAGCGCGCAGGATTTGAAGTGCGCGATGTGCATCCAACCCATTACGGTCGTGTTTGCCCAATTGAAACTCCAGAAGGACCAAACATTGGTCTGATCAACTCACTCGCACTTTTTGCGCGTTTGAATGAGCATGGTTTCTTAGAAACTCCATATCGTAAGGTTGCTGATAGCAAAGTAAGCGATGAGGTTATGTATCTTTCCGCTATTGAAGAGGCAAAGTACATCATTGCTCAGGCTAACGCGACAATCGACAAGAGCGGTAAATTGGTTGACGAGTTGGTTTCAGCGCGTCAAGCGGGTGAAACTTTGATGGTAACCCCAGAGCGAGTTGATTTTATTGACGTTGCTCCAAGCCAAATCGTTTCTGCAGCAGCATCACTGGTTCCATTCTTAGAGCACGATGATGCTAACCGTGCCTTAATGGGTGCGAACATGCAGCGTCAAGCGGTCCCTTGCTTGCGTCCAGATAAGCCATTGGTAGGTACAGGCTTAGAGCGCATTGTTGCGGTTGATTCTGGTACGGTTGTTTTGGCAACTCGTGGCGGTATCGTTGATTATGTTGATGCAAATCGTATTGTGATTCGCGTGAACGATGACGAGACTGCCGCCGGTGAAGTTGGTGTGGATATTTATAACCTCATCAAGTACACCCGTTCAAATCAAAATACCAACATTAACCAGCGTCCAATCGTTCAGGTAGGCGATCGGGTTGCTCGTGGTGACGTCGTTGGTGATGGCGCCTCTACTGACTTAGGTGAGTTAGCTTTAGGTCAAAATATGACTGTGGCATTTATGCCGTGGAATGGTTATAACTTTGAAGATTCAATTTTGATCTCTGAAAAGGTTGTTGCTGATGACCGTTACACCTCAATTCACATTGAAGAGTTATCAGTTGTTGCGCGCGATACCAAGTTGGGCTCGGAAGAAATCACACGCGATATTTCCAATTTGGCGGAGTCACAACTCTCCCGTTTGGATGAGAGCGGCATCGTATACATTGGTGCTGAAGTTGAGGCTGGAGACGTATTGGTTGGTAAGGTAACTCCAAAGGGGGAGACTACTCTCACTCCTGAAGAGAAGCTTTTACGCGCGATCTTTGGCGAAAAAGCATCTGATGTTAAAGATACTTCTTTGCGCGTTCCATCTGGAATGATTGGTACTGTGATCGATGTTCAAGTCTTCACTCGTGAAGGTATTGAGCGCGATGCTCGTGCACAAGCCATTATTCAAGAAGAGTTGCAGCGCTATCGATTGGACTTAAATGACCAGATGCGTATTGTTGAAGGCGATGCCTTCATGCGTTTAGAAAAGCTGTTAGTTGGCAAAGCTGCCAATGGCGGCCCTAAGAAATTAGCTAAGGGCAGCAAAATCGATAAGGAATATCTTGCTGATTTAGATAAGTACCACTGGTTTGATGTGCGTCCAGCAGATGATGATGTCGCCTCACAAGTAGAAGCGATTAAATTTTCAATTGAAGCGAAACGTAAGCAGTTTGATGAGGCTTTTGAAGAAAAGCGCACTAAACTGACTCAAGGCGATGATTTGCAGCCTGGCGTAACCAAGATGGTCAAGGTGTACTTAGCTGTTAAGCGTCGCTTGCAGCCTGGTGACAAAATGGCCGGTCGACACGGCAATAAAGGGGTGGTTTCTAAAATTGCTCCTGCAGAAGATATGCCGTTTATGGCTGATGGACGTCCAGTTGATATCGTCTTGAACCCATTGGGTGTGCCTTCCCGCATGAACGTTGGTCAGATCTTAGAAACCCATTTAGGTTGGGCGGCTCAAGGTATTGGTAAGCGTATCGATGAGATGGTTCGTGAGCAGGCTAAGCAAGCGGAGCTACGTAAGTTCCTCAAGCAGTTATACAACGAAACCGGTCGCATTGAAGACATCGATAACTTCACTGATGAGCAGATCACTGTGTTGGCAGAGAATTTACGCCAAGGCTTGCCATTTGCAACGCCAGTATTTGATGGCGCTACAGAAGCAGAAATCAGCAGAATGCTCGAGCTGGCTTATCCAGAAGAAGTAGCTACTTCTTTGAAGATGACCCCATCGCGTCAACAAATGATTTTGTGCGACGGCCGTACTGGCGATCAGTTTGAGCGCCCTGTAACCGTTGGCGTAATGCACGTTTTGAAACTCCACCATTTGGTTGATGACAAGATGCATGCACGTTCAACTGGACCTTACTCTTTGGTAACGCAACAACCATTGGGCGGTAAAGCGCAATTTGGTGGTCAGCGCTTTGGTGAAATGGAAGTTTGGGCTCTCGAAGCATACGGTGCCTCATATGTCTTGCAGGAAATGCTGACAGTGAAGTCCGATGACGTCGCAGGCCGTACCAAGGTATACGAAAACATCGTCAAGGGCGAGCACACGATTGATGCTGGCATGCCCGAATCCTTCAACGTGCTCGTAAAAGAAATCCGTTCGTTGGGTATTGACATTGACATGGAGCGCAACTGATATGAAAGCATTGCTCGATTTATTTAAGCAAACGCAGGGCGAAGAGCAGTTTGATGTAATCAAAATTGGTCTGGCATCTCCTGAGAAAATTCGCTCATGGTCCTTTGGTGAAGTTCGCAAACCAGAAACCATCAACTACCGGACTTTTAAGCCCGAGCGTGACGGTCTGTTCTGCGCCAAGATTTTTGGACCAACAAAAGACTATGAGTGCTTATGCGGAAAGTACAAGCGCTTAAAGTTCCGTGGAGTTATCTGCGAGAAGTGCGGCGTTGAAGTTACGCTCGCCAAAGTGCGTCGTGAGCGCATGGGTCACATTGAGTTAGCGGCCCCTGTTGCACACATTTGGTTCTTGAAGTCTTTGCCATCCCGCTTGGGTATGGTTCTCGATATGACTTTACGTGATATCGAACGTGTTCTTTACTTTGAAGCCTATGTTGTTGTTGACGCTGGCTTGACACCTGAGGGCGCAATGAAGCGCGGTCAGATCATGTCTGAAGATGAGTACATTGCCAAGACTGAAGAGTACGGTGACGGTGCATTTACTGCCATCATGGGCGCCGAAGGTATTCGTGATCTGTTGCGTTCGATTGATATTGATCGTGAAGTAGAGACTATTCGTGCCGACTTAAAGGCAACTGGTAGCGATGCCAAGATCAAGAAATATGCAAAACGCTTAAAAGTATTAGAGGCGTTCCAGACTTCGGGCATCAAGCCTGACTGGATGATCATGGAAGTATTGCCAGTACTGCCACCTGAATTGCGCCCATTGGTGCCTTTGGATGGCGGTCGTTTTGCTACCTCCGATTTGAACGATCTCTATCGCCGCGTGATTAACCGTAATAATCGTTTGAAGCGTTTGTTAGAGTTGCGCGCACCAGAAATCATCGTTCGTAACGAAAAACGTATGTTGCAAGAAGCGGTTGATTCGTTGCTCGACAATGGTCGTCGCGGTAAGGCTATGACTGGTGCCAATAAGCGACCACTCAAGTCCTTGGCTGAGATGATTAAAGGTAAGAGCGGTCGTTTCCGTCAAAACTTGCTGGGCAAACGCGTTGACTATTCAGGTCGTTCAGTCATCGTGGTTGGCCCAACATTGAAATTGCATCAGTGCGGTTTACCAAAATTGATGGCTTTGGAATTATTCAAACCATTTATTTATAACAAGCTTGAGACTTTGGGCATTGCAACTACTATTAAGGCTGCCAAAAAAGAAGTTGAAAGTCAGACTCCTATCGTTTGGGATATTCTCGAAGAAGTGATTCGCGAGCATCCAATCATGCTCAACCGTGCGCCTACATTGCACCGTCTAGGCATTCAGGCTTTCGAGCCAATGCTGATTGAAGGTAAAGCGATCCAATTGCATCCATTAGTCTGCGCAGCGTTTAACGCGGACTTTGACGGTGACCAAATGGCGGTTCACGTTCCTTTGTCGCTCGAAGCGCAAATGGAAGCACGTACCTTGATGTTGGCATCGAACAATATTTTGTTCCCAGCTAACGGCGAGCCATCTATCGTTCCTTCCCAGGACGTGGTGTTGGGTCTGTACTACGCTACTCGTGACAAGATCAACGGTAAGGGCGAAGGCATGATTTTCGCGAACATTACTGAAGTTGTGCGCGCATACGAGGCTGGTCAAGTTGAATTGGCCTCTCGCGTTGCTGTGCGTATTACTGAACATGAAATCGTAGACAAGAAGGCAGAGGGCGATGCCCGTTTTGCTGAAAAGACTTCGATCTATCAAACCTCAGTAGGTCGTGCAATCTTGTCTGAAATATTGCCTAAAGGCATGACCTTTGAGGAAATCAACAAACCTCTGAAGAAAAAAGAAATCTCACGCTTAATTAATACTTCGTTCCGTAAGTGCGGTTTGCGTGAAACAGTTATTTTTGCTGACCGCTTATTGCAGTCTGGTTTCCGCTTGGCGACTAATGCCGGTATTTCGGTTGCGATCGACGATATGCTGATTCCAACATCCAAAGAGCGCATCATTACTGAAGCTACTAACAAGGTCAAAGAATATGACAAGCAGTTTATGTCAGGCCTAGTAACCAATCAAGAACGTTACAACAACGTGGTTGATATTTGGGGTGCTGCAGGTGATCAAGTTGGCAAGGCAATGATGGATGAGTTGTCGTTTGTTGACGTACTCGACCGTAACGGCAAAACTGTTCGCCAAGAATCCTTTAACTCCATCTACATGATGGCGGATTCTGGTGCACGTGGGTCTGCAGCGCAGATTCGACAGTTGGCTGGTATGCGTGGTTTGATGGCTAAGCCTGATGGCTCAATCATTGAGACTCCAATTACCGCGAACTTCCGTGAAGGTTTGAATGTACTGCAGTACTTCATCTCAACTCACGGTGCACGTAAGGGCTTGGCTGATACCGCCCTTAAGACAGCGAACTCAGGTTACTTGACACGTCGTTTATGTGACGTAACTCAAGATCTCGTTGTCATTGAAGATGATTGTGGAGCAACTAACGGCGTAACCATGAAAGCGCTTGTTGAGGGCGGCGAAATTATCGAAGCATTACGCGATCGCATTTTAGGTCGTGTATGTATCGGTGATGTTGTTCACCCAGATACACAAGAAGTGATCGTGGCTGACGATACGTTGCTCGATGAAGATCATGTTGATCAAATCGTTGCATTGGGTATCGATGAAGTTAAAGTCCGCACAGTACTCTCTTGCTTAACTCGATTTGGTTTATGCGCCAAGTGCTACGGACGTGATTTAGGTCGTGGCGGTTTGGTTAACGTTGGCGAGGCAGTTGGCGTGATCGCTGCTCAGTCTATCGGTGAGCCAGGCACACAGTTAACTATGCGTACTTTCCACATTGGTGGTGCAGCATCACGTTCTTTGGTTGCAAGCAATATTGAAGCCAAATCAAACGGTTCTTTGAAGTTCTCCGGCACGATGCGTGTTGTTAAGAATGCAAAAGGTGAGCAGATCGTGATTTCGCGTTCTGGTGAAGCCTTGATCGTTGATGACAATGCCCGTGAGCGTGAGCGTCATAAAGTGCCATATGGTGCAACTCTCTTATTAAAAGAAGGTGCAGCAGTCAAGGCCGGTGCAAGTCTAGCTTCTTGGGATCCGTTAACTCGTCCAATTATTTCTGAATACGCAGGTATTGCGCGCTTTGATAATGTCGAAGAAGGCGTAACAGTTGCTAAGCAGGTTGACGAAGTTACTGGGCTGTCGACCTTAGTAGTAATTGATGCTAAGCGTCGTAGTGCTGCTAGTAAGGGCGTTCGTCCATTCATCAATTTGATCGATGAAAAGGGTGAGGAAGTTGTTATTGCTGGTACTGATCACCCTGTAAATATCGGCCTTCAAGTCGGCGCTTTGATTACCGTTAAAGATGGTCAAAAGGTTGAGGTTGGAGAAGTATTGGCACGTATTCCAATCGAATCACAAAAGACTCGTGACATTACTGGTGGTTTGCCACGCGTAGCTGAATTGTTCGAGGCACGTTCACCAAAAGATGCTGGCATATTGGCAAAGGTCACTGGAACTGTTTCCTTCGGCAAAGAAACCAAAGGTAAGCAGCGTTTAGTGATCACCGATATGGACGGTGAAGCAAATGAATTCTTGATTGTTAAAGAGAAGCAAGTTCTTGTTCATGACGGCCAAGTTGTAAACAAGGGTGAGATGATTGTGGAAGGCCCAGCCGATCCACATGATATTTTGACTCTGAGAGGCATTGAAGAGCTGGCTATCTACATCGTGGATGAAGTTCAAGACGTTTATCGTTTGCAGGGCGTGAAGATCAATGACAAGCACATTGAAGTTATTGTGCGTCAGATGTTACGTCGTGTGCAGATTACAGATGGTGGCGATACTGCCTACATCATCGGTGAACAAGTTGAGCGTTCGAAATTGTATGATGCGAATGATTTAGTGATCGCTGCAGGTAAGCGCCCAGCTCAATTTGAGAACGTATTACTGGGTATTACCAAAGCATCCTTATCTACCGATAGCTTTATTTCTGCGGCTTCTTTCCAAGAAACCACCCGCGTATTGACCGAAGCCGCAATTATGGGCAAGACCGATACACTTCGTGGCCTCAAGGAAAACGTCATTATTGGTCGCCTGATTCCTGCTGGTACCGGCTTAGCATATCGCCGTGCACGCAAGGTCAGAGAGCAATTCGAGCGTGATCGCGCTCAAATGATTGCCGCTGAAGAGGATGCAATTGCCAGTCTGCCTGTTGAAATTGAGGCTGAAGTAATTGCCCCTGCTGGGGAGGCGGATCCAAGCTAATTCAGAATTTCTATGCCTAAAAGGCCGGTTTTTTCCGTTTATGTTGACGGAAAAGGCTGGCCGAGCTAGAATGCTGAGTTCTACTGATTCAGAAGAGAAAGTTTTTTGACTTGGAAGTTAACTAAGCCACTGATTTTCTTAAAGAAAGCAACAAAGAAGTACTAACCGAGCTATTTATGCCAACAATTAATCAATTATTACGCAAGCCAAGAAGTCGGCTGACCGTTAAAAGTAAAAGCCCTGCGCTGCAAAACAGCCCGCAGCGCCGTGGTGTTTGCACACGTGTATACACAACAACCCCTAAGAAGCCTAACTCTGCGTTACGTAAAGTAGCTAAAGTACGCCTAACCAATGGTTTTGAAGTTATTTCATACATTGGCGGTGAAGGCCATAACCTCCAAGAACACTCGGTAGTGTTGATTCGTGGCGGTCGTGTAAAGGATTTGCCAGGTGTTCGTTACCATATTGTTCGTGGCTCACTTGACTTACAGGGTGTTAAAGACCGTAAGCAATCACGTTCCAAGTATGGTGCGAAGCGCGCTAAAAAAGCAGCTTAATCACTGCTTTAAGAATTAGCTTTAAGTAGTAAGTCATTGTTTGTCGGACTTAAAAGACAAGTAAGTGGTTGCTCCGTTTAGGAATGATTAATTTCATTCCTAAATAGTAGGGCAACTGGAGTGGGCAATCCATATGGGATGCCCCTAACTGAACTGAAGGAGTTGTTATGCCACGTCGTCGTGAAGTTCCCAAACGGGAAATCCTGCCTGATCCAAAGTTTGGCAATGTAGAAGTAGCTAAATTCATGAACGTTCTGATGTTGGACGGCAAGAAATCGGTTGCAGAGCGTATCGTTTACGGTGCCTTTGATCATATCGAGAAAAAAGCAAATAAAGAGCCACTCGAAGTTTTCTCTACAGCTATGGGTAATGTAAAACCAATGGTTGAGGTCAAGAGCCGTCGCGTTGGTGGGGCCAATTACCAGGTTCCTGTTGAAGTTCGTCCATCACGTCGTTCCGCTTTGGCAATGCGCTGGGTGCGCGAAGCCGCTAAAAAGCGTGGTGAAAAATCAATGGCTCAACGTTTAGCTAATGAATTATTAGAAGCTGCTGAAGGTCGTGGCGGCGCAATGAAGAAGCGTGAAGAAGTTCACCGTATGGCTGAAGCTAACAAAGCTTTCTCACATTTCCGCTTTTAATTGTTGTTAATCGAATAGTAAAGAAAAGGCACCAACAGTGGCACGTAAAACCCCTATCGAAAGATACCGCAATATCGGTATTTCTGCGCATATTGACGCAGGCAAAACAACGACTACAGAACGCGTTTTGTTCTACACCGGCGTTAATCACAAAATTGGTGAAGTGCATGATGGTGCCGCTACCATGGACTGGATGGAGCAAGAGCAAGAGCGTGGTATCACGATTACTTCTGCAGCTACTACTACGTTCTGGAAGGGTATGGCTGGTAATTTTCAAGAGCATCGCATTAACATCATTGATACGCCAGGACACGTAGACTTCACTATTGAAGTTGAGCGTTCAATGCGCGTACTCGATGGCGCTTGCATGGTTTATTGCGCGGTAGGCGGTGTGCAGCCACAGTCTGAAACTGTTTGGCGTCAAGCTAACAAGTATCGCGTTCCCCGTTTAGCATTCGTAAACAAAATGGACCGCACAGGTGCAAACTTCTTTAAGGTCTATGACCAGATGAAGATGCGCCTTAAAGCTAACCCCATCTTGATTCAAATCCCTATCGGCGCTGAAGAAAACTTTAAAGGCGTGGTGGATCTGGTAAAAATGAAGGCCGTCTATTGGGATGAGGCCTCACAAGGTACGAAATTCTCCTACGAAGAAATTCCAGCTGAATTACAAGCCTCCGCAGATGAATGGCGCGAGAAGATGCTTGAAGCAGCTGCAGAAAGCTCTGAAGAGTTGATGGAAAAGTATCTCGGTGGCGAAGCACTCACCGAAGATGAAATTAAAGCAGCATTACGTCAACGCACCATTGCAAATGAAATCGTTCCTATGTTGTGTGGAACTGCTTTCAAAAACAAAGGTGTTCAGGCAATGTTAGATGCGGTAGTGGAGTTGCTACCTTCCCCATTGGATGTTCCACCAGTTCCTTGTGAATTGGAAGATGGAACACCTACAACGCGCGCTGCATCAGATAGCGAAAAATTCTCTGCATTGGCATTTAAGATCATGACTGACCCATTCGTTGGTCAGCTTATTTTCTTCCGTGTTTACTCAGGAATGATGAAGTCTGGTGACACTATCTATAACCCAATTAAGGGCAAGAAAGAGCGTGTAGGTCGTTTGCTGCAAATGCATGCAAATCAACGTGAAGAAATTAAAGAAGTTTATGCGGGCGATATCGCAGCGGCTGTTGGTTTGAAGGATGCAACAACCGGCGAAACATTATGTGATCCAGATAGCATCGTAATTTTGGAGCGCATGGTTTTTCCTGAGCCAGTAATCTCTCAAGCAGTCGAGCCAAAAACAAAACCAGACCAAGAAAAAATGGGTCTTGCTTTGAATCGCTTGGCACAAGAAGATCCATCATTCCGCGTTAAAACAGATGAAGAGTCTGGCCAAACAATTATTTCTGGAATGGGCGAGCTCCACTTGGAAATTTTAGTTGACCGTATGCGCCGTGAATTTGGCGTAGAGGCAACAGTTGGTAAGCCACAAGTTGCTTACCGCGAAACTATTCGTAAAGTTTGCGAAGAAATTGAAGGTAAGTTTGTTAAGCAGTCTGGTGGTCGTGGTCAATATGGTCACGTGGTATTGAAACTAGAGCCACAAGCTCCAGGCAAAGGCTTTGAATTCATTGATGCTATTAAAGGCGGCGTAGTTCCTCGTGAATACATTCCTGCAGTAGAAAAAGGAATTCGTGAAACATTGAACTCTGGTATTTTGGCTGGCTATCCAGTTGTCGATATCAAGGCAACCTTGTTCTTTGGCTCGTACCACGATGTTGACTCAAATGAAAACGCTTTTAAGATGGCGGGTTCAATGGCATTCAAAGATGGTATGCGTAAAGCGTCCCCTGTTCTGCTTGAGCCAATGATGGCTGTTGAAGTTGAAACACCAGAGGATTTCATGGGTAACGTAATGGGTGACCTGTCATCCCGTCGCGGTATTCTGCAGGGTATGGATGACATTCCAGGCGGCGGAAAAATTGTTCGCGCTGAAGTGCCATTGGCGGAGATGTTTGGATACTCAACTGGCTTACGCTCGTTGACCCAAGGTCGTGCTACCTACACCATGGAATTTAAGCATTACACCGAAGCACCTAAAAACGTCGCTGAAGCAGTTATGGCTGCTAAAGCGAAGTAATTTATCCACATTATTTTGATTATTGACTAGCTAAAGAAGGCAGACAAAAAAATGGCAAAAGAAAAGTTTCAGCGGACAAAACCGCACGTAAACGTTGGCACTATTGGTCACGTTGACCACGGTAAAACTACATTAACTGCAGCGATTGCTACAGTGCTTTCAAAAGCATTTGGTGGCGAAGCTAAAGCATACGATCAAATCGATGCTGCTCCAGAAGAAAAAGCACGTGGTATTACTATTAATACAGCGCACGTTGAGTATGAGACAGCTAACCGTCACTATGCTCACGTTGATTGCCCAGGACATGCTGACTACGTTAAGAACATGATTACTGGTGCTGCTCAGATGGACGGCGCTATTTTGGTTTGTTCCGCTGCTGACGGCCCAATGCCACAAACTCGTGAGCACATTTTGTTGGCTCGCCAGGTTGGTGTTCCTTACATCATCGTGTTCCTTAATAAGTGCGACATGGTTGATGATGAAGAGTTGTTAGAGCTTGTAGAAATGGAAGTTCGTGAACTCCTTTCTAAGTACAAGTTCCCTGGCGATGACACACCAATCATTCGTGGTTCTGCTAAGTTAGCTCTTGAGGGCGACGAAGGTCCATTGGGCTCACAGGCCATCATGAAATTGGCTGAAGCTTTAGATACTTTTATTCCTACTCCAGAGCGCGCTATTGATGGTGCTTTCTTGATGCCAGTAGAAGATGTGTTCTCCATCTCCGGTCGCGGTACTGTTGTAACTGGTCGTATTGAGCGCGGTATCGTTAAAGTCGGCGAAGAGATCGAAATTATCGGTATCAAGCCAACACTGAAAACTACCTGTACTGGTGTTGAAATGTTCCGCAAATTGCTCGACCAAGGTCAAGCAGGCGATAACGTCGGTATTTTGTTGCGCGGTACAAAACGTGAAGAAGTTGAGCGTGGCCAAGTATTGGCTAAGCCAGGTTCCATCACTCCACATACTCACTTTACAGCCGAGGTTTATATCTTGGGTAAAGATGAAGGTGGTCGTCATACTCCTTTCTTTAACAACTATCGTCCTCAGTTCTACTTCCGTACAACGGATGTAACAGGGTCGATCGAGTTGCCAAAAGACAAAGAAATGGTGATGCCTGGTGATAACGTTTCCATTACCGTCAAACTCATTGCACCAATCGCGATGGAAGAAGGTTTACGTTTTGCGATTCGCGAAGGTGGCCGTACAGTTGGCGCCGGTGTGGTTGCAAAGATTTTGGCTTAATTAGCAGTAAATATATTTAGCGGTTTGCTAACCGGTGACGTCTGTGCTGCAGATGTCACCGTGCTCTTTAGTTGTATAACGCGGCAGCACCGCAACGCTCTTTGGAATTAATATGCAAAACCAAAAAATTCGTATTCGTCTTAAGGCATTTGACTATCGCTTAATTGACCAATCTGCAGCTGAAATTGTAGATACAGCTAAGCGTACTGGTGCAGTTGTTAAAGGCCCAATTCCTTTGCCTACTCGCATTGAGCGTTTTGATTTACTACGCTCACCCCACGTGAATAAAACTTCACGTGATCAGATGGAAATACGTACGCATCTACGTTTGATGGACATCATTGATCCTACTGAGAAAACTGTAGATGCTTTGATGAAACTAGACTTACCAGCAGGTGTAGACGTAGAAATAAAATTGCAGTAATTGCTGATTTCTAGTCTTAGCACTTGCCAAGACTAGATTTTCGGGATAGAATCTAAGGCTTCGCTCAATTAATTGAGCGGATTTTATGGTTTTATCAGCTTATAAATAGTTGTAACTTATTGATTTAGAAGTACTTTTACTTGTAAATCACTTAAATTAATTTTGCCGACCAATCGAAGTCGGCGTGGAGCATGAATATGAGCTTAGGCTTAATCGGTCGCAAGATCGGCATGACCCGTCTTTTTACGGACGAAGGGGAAGCGATTCCCGTAACCGTAATTGACGTGAGCGATAACAGGGTTGCTCAAATAAAGACCCAGGAAACTGATGGCTATAACGCTATCCAGTTGGCCCATGGGACCCGTAGAGCTACTCGCGTTACCAAATCAATGGCTGGCCACTTTGCTAAAGCAGGTGTCATGGCTGGTAATGCACTCAACGAATTTCAATTAGATGCAGCAAAAATTGCAGAAATGACAACAGGTCAAGTTATACCTGCTGACACTGCTTTCACTGCTGGACAAAAAGTGGATGTGCAAGGTGTGACAATTGGTAAGGGTTACGCAGGCACGATCAAACGTCACCATTTCAAATCTGGCCGTGCATCACACGGTAACTCACGTTCACATAACGTACCAGGTTCTATTGGTATGGCGCAAGATCCAGGCCGTGTATTCCCAGGTAAGCGCATGACAGGCCACCTTGGTGACGACACACGTACTGTTCAAAATTTAGTCATCGCACGCATTGATGCAGAACGCAATCTCATCATGGTTAAAGGCGCTATTCCAGGTGCCCCAGGCGGTAAAGTAATTGTTACTCCAGCGGTTAAGACACCGTTGAAGAAGAAATAAGGGAGAGCGACTATGGAACTTAAGCTTCTCCAAGACAACGGTACTTTAGGTGCAGGCTTTCAAGCTTCACCAGAAGTATTCGAGCGGGAATATAACGAGGCATTGGTACACCAAGTAGTTGTGGCCTACCAAGCTAACGCACGTAGCGGTAACCGTGCACAGAAGGACCGTGAGCAAGTTAAGCACACAACCAAAAAACCTTGGCGTCAAAAGGGTACTGGTCGTGCGCGTGCTGGTATGAGCTCCTCCCCACTGTGGCGTGGAGGCGGTCGTATATTTCCAAATTCTCCAGAAGAGAATTTCAGCCAAAAAGTAAATAAAAAAATGTATCGCGCTGGTATGAGATCAATTTTGTCTCAGTTAGCACGCGAAGGTCGTTTGAATGTGGTTGATCAATTCAATATCGAAGCTCCTAAGACCAAAGAATTAGCTGATAAAGTTAAAGCAATGGGATTAGATTCAGTATTGATTATTGTTGATCATGTTAGCGAGAATTTGTACCTGGCATCACGTAACCTTCATAAGGTTGCTGTATGTGAGCCACAACACGCTGACCCATTAGCTTTGGTCCAATACAAAAAAGTATTGGTTAGCAAAGCAGCGATCGCTAAAATTGAGGAGTTGCTGAAATGAGCCAAGTCCGTAAAAACGATCATAACCTGATGAAGGTTCTACTTGGGCCGGTAATCTCTGAAAAAGCAACTATGGTTGCAGAGAAAAACGAACAAGTAGTATTCCAAGTAACCCGCGATGCTAACAAGAGCGATGTGAAGTTGGCAGTTGAATTGCTCTTTAAAGTGCAAGTTGACTCAGTTCAAATCGTCAATCAAAAAGGCAAGCCAAAGCGCTATGGCCGTTTTGAAGGTCGTCGCGATCACACTAAGAAGGCCTACGTGAGCTTGAAGCCAGGTCAAGAAATTAACTTTGAAGCGGAGGCGAATTAATCATGCCTTTGATGAAAACAAAACCGACCTCACCAGGTCGCCGTTCAATGGTCAAGGTGGTCAATCCTGATCTGCATAAAGGCAAACCTTTTGCAGCTTTAGTAGAGCCACAGTTCCAAAAAGCGGGTCGTAATAATAATGGTCACATCACAACTCGTCATAAGGGTGGTGGTCATAAGCATCACTATCGTGTTGTTGATTTCAAACGCAACGACAAAGACGGCATTCCAGCTAAAGTTGAGCGTTTAGAATACGATCCAAACCGTAGTGCAAATATTGCATTAATCGTGTTTGCTGATGGTGAGCGTCGTTACATTCTTGCCGCTAAGGGCATGACTGTTGGCCAACCACTAATGACTGGCTCAGAAGCGCCAATTAAATCTGGAAACAACTTGCCAATTCGTAATATTCCAGTTGGTAGCACCATTCACTGCGTAGAAATGTTGCCAGGAAAAGGCGCGCAAATTGCACGTTCTGCTGGTGGTTCCGCAGTATTGCTAGCTCGTGAAGGTGTATATGCTCAGGTGCGTATGCGCTCTGGCGAAGTGCGCCGCATTTTGATCGAATGCCGCGCAACTATTGGTGAAGTTGGCAATGAAGAGCATAGCTTGCGCGTTATTGGTAAAGCTGGTGCAAATCGCTGGCGTGGTATTCGCCCAACCGTTCGCGGTGTGGCAATGAACCCAGTAGATCACCCACATGGTGGTGGTGAAGGTAAAACTGGCGAAGGCCGTGTACCTGTATCTCCATGGGGCACACCAACTAAAGGTTATCGTACACGTCGTAACAAGCGTACAACATCGATGATCGTTCAACGTCGTCAAAAGCGTTAAGCGATTAAGGAAAAATAGATATGACACGTTCAGCCAAAAAAGGCCCATTTTGCGAAGCCAGCTTAGTAAATAAAGTTGAAGTCGCTCAAGCCAATAAAGACAAGAAGCCGATCAAAACATGGTCACGCCGTTCAACAATTTTGCCAGACTTCATTGGTTTGACAATTGCTGTTCACAACGGTCGTCAACACGTTCCGGTATATGTATCAGAAAACATGGTGGGTCATAAGTTGGGCGAATTTGCCTTGACCCGTACTTTCAAAGGTCACGCTGCTGACAAGAAAGTAACGAAGAAGTAAGGGGATGAACATGGAAGTTAAAGCAATGCACCGCGGTGCCCGCATTTCTGCGCAAAAGACACGTTTGGTCGCTGACCAGATTCGTGGATTGCCAATTGCGCGCGCCATAAACATTTTGAATTTCAGCCCCAAGAAAGCTGCCTTCATTGTGAAAAAAGTAGTTGAGTCAGCAATGGCCAACGCAGAACACAATAATGGCGCTGACATTGATGAGCTCAAGGTTTCAGCAATTATTGTTGATAAAGGTACTTCCTTGAAGCGCTTCACAGCTCGTGCTAAGGGTCGTGGAAATCAGATTGAAAAACAAACTTGTCACATTAGCGTGACCTTGAGTAACTAAGGAAAGATATGGGCCAAAAGATAAACCCCACCGGATTCCGACTCTCGGTAACGAAGAACTGGACATCACGTTGGTATGCAAACAATACTGATTTTGCAAAGATGCTCAAAGAGGACGTAGATGTCCGCATCTATTTGAAGAAGAAGTTAAAGAATGCATCAGTCAGCAAAGTTATTATTGAGCGTCCTTCTAAAAATGCACGTATTACGATTTATAGCTCACGTCCAGGCGTAGTTATTGGTAAAAAAGGCGAAGATATTGAAGTGCTTCGTCGTGAATTACAAAAACGTATGGGTGTTCCAGTACACGTAAATATCGAAGAAATTCGTAAGCCAGAAGTAGATGCCCAATTGATTGCTGATTCTATTACTCAGCAGCTCGAAAAACGCATTATGTTCCGTCGTGCAATGAAGCGTGCAATGCAAAATGCTATGCGTCTAGGTGCTCAAGGTATCAAAATTATGTCTTCTGGTCGCTTGAATGGTGCAGAAATTGCCCGTCGCGAGTGGTACCGTGAAGGCAGAGTGCCTCTTCATACATTGAAGGCAGATATTGATTACGCAACCTCTGAAGCAGCAACAACCTACGGCATCATCGGTGTAAAAGTTTGGGTTTACAAAGGCGATACCTTAGGTCGTGGTGCAGATGCTCCAGCAGTAGTTGCAGAGCCTGTAGCAGATGATAAAAAGCCACGCCGTGCACCAGCTAAAACAACAGCTCGTAAACCAGCGGGTGATGTAAAGCCATTGGTGGCTTCTAAGCCAGCAGTAAAGCGTGTACCAAAAGCCGTTGAAGCTGTTAGCGCTGATACGCAGAAGTCAGGAGAGTAAGCATGCTACAACCAAAGCGTCGTAAGTATCGCAAGGAACAAAAAGGCCGCAATACCGGCGTGGCAACACGTGGTAATTCGGTAGCCTTTGGTGACTTTGGATTGAAGGCCGTTGGACGTGGACGTTTGACTGCTCGTCAAATCGAGTCAGCACGTCGCGCTATGACCCGCCATATTAAACGTGGTGGCCGTATCTGGATCCGTATTTTCCCAGATAAGCCAATTTCACAGAAGCCAGCTGAAGTACGTATGGGTAACGGTAAAGGTAACCCAGAGTATTACGTAGCTGAAATTCAACCAGGCAAAATTCTGTACGAGATGGACGGAGTAGATGAGACCTTAGCGCGCGAAGCCTTTAAGCTTGCTGCATCTAAGTTGCCTTTACAAACAACATTTGTGATTCGTCACTTAGGTTGATTGGGATAGAAATTATGAAAAATTCAGAATTAGCAATTAAAGATCTGGTTGCCTTGAATGCAGAATTAACGGAGCTCTTAAAGACTAGCTTTAAGCTCCGTATGCAAAAAGGTACTCAGCAACTCACCAATACCAGTCAATTGGGCAAGACTAAGCGCGACATCGCTCGCGTAAAGACTTTTATCACCCAAAAAACTGCACAGAAATAAGGAAAAAGGGATATGACAGAGCTATCTAAACCCTTACGTCGCACCCTCGTGGGTCGTGTTGTTAGTGACAAAATGCAAAAAACTGTGACTGTACTAGTTGAGCGTCAAGTAAAGCATGCGCTATACGGAAAATATGTAGGAAAGTCTAAAAAGTACCACGCTCATGACGAAGCTGGGGAATACAAGATGGGCGATACTGTTGAAATTGCTGAATCTAGACCAATTTCACGAACCAAATCTTGGGTTGTAACCCGTTTAGTTCAGACATCTAAAGGTATTTAAAGAAATTTTAGGGATTTTAGTAAATAAATTTGCCAAATCCCTATTTTTCGTAGTATGATGGCAGGCTTCTCTGGTTTGTTTGAGAGAAGCAGTGTTTTTTCATTAATTCCGGGTTTTAGCTTTCGCTAACACCCATTGACGGAACCAAGACTGTTTGCCTTTGGCCAACAAGTTGGGATTTAAAAATGATTCAGACCGAAAGTAGATTACAGGTTGCCGATAATACTGGCGCCAGTGAAGTTTTGTGCATCAAGGTATTGGGCGGCTCTAAGCGTCGTTACGCCAGTATCGGTGATGTCATCAAAGTAAGCGTGAAATCCGCTGCTCCACGTGGCCGTGTAAAAAAAGGTGACATTTATAACGCTGTAGTAGTGAGAACTGCTAAGGGTGTTCGCCGTCCAGACGGTTCGTTGATTAAGTTCGATTCAAACGCTGCGGTTTTGCTCAACGCTAAGTTAGAGCCAATTGGCACACGTATCTTTGGACCGGTTACGCGCGAATTGCGTACCGAGAAGTTCATGAAGATCGTTTCTCTCGCCCCAGAAGTTATTTAAGAGGCTGATATGAAAAAAATTCGTAAAGGTGATTCCGTAGTTCTTTTGACTGGCCGCGATAAGGGCAAGCAAGGAACTGTATCCGTTGTTCTCGAGAACAAATTGTTAATCGAGGGCGTTAATATTTATAAAAAGAGCGTTAAGCCCAATCCTGCTGCCGGAGTGACTGGTGGAATGATTGATAAGGCGATGCCTGTTCACATTTCTAATGTGGCTGTGGTTGACGGTAACGGCAAACCATCACGTGTTGGTATAAAACTCGTTGATGGTAAAAAGCAGCGTTTCCTTAAAACCACTGGCGCAACTTTAAGCGCATAAGGGGCACGGAGATATTATGAGCACACGTTTTCAAGACCATTACAAAGAAACAATCATCGCTGACTTGATGACCAAATTTGGTTACAAATCAATTATGCAAGTTCCCCGCATCACAAAAATAACTCTTAATATGGGTTTAGGTGATGCCGTTAATGACAAAAAGATTATCGAAAATGCAGTTGGCGATCTAACTAAAGTAGCTGGTCAAAAGCCAGTTGTGACTAAGGCTAAAAAAGCGATTGCGGGTTTTAAGATTCGTCAAGGATACCCAATCGGCGCCATGGTGACATTGCGCGGCCAGCGTATGTATGAGTTCTTAGACCGTTTCGTTACCGTAGCTTTGCCACGCGTACGTGACTTTCGTGGTATTTCTGGTAAGGCATTTGATGGCCGTGGTAACTACAACATCGGCGTTAAAGAGCAAATCATTTTCCCAGAAATCGAATATGACAAGATTGATGTTCTTCGTGGACTCAATATTAGTATTACGACGACCGCTAAAACTGACGAAGAAGCAAAAGCTTTGTTAGCAGCGTTCAAATTCCCTTTCCGCAATTAAGAGGCTAAAGTGGCTAAACTATCCCTAATTGAGCGCGAAAATAAGCGCGCAAAAACTGTAGAGAAGTACGCTGTAAAGCGTGCTGAACTAAAGGCAATCATTGCTGATCAATCACGTAGTGATGAAGAACGGTATGAAGCTCGCTTGAAACTACAGGCACTTCCACGTAACGCAAGCCCGATTCGTCAAAGAAATCGTTGTTCATTAACCGGTCGTCCACGTGGCACATTCCGCAAGTTTGGTTTGGCTCGTAGCAAGATTCGTGAAATCGCCTTTCGTGGCGAAATCCCCGGTTTAACCAAGGCCAGCTGGTAAGCGGCGAAAGAATTAGGAGAACTCATGAGTATCAGCGATCCAATCGCCGACATGTTGACAAGGATCCGCAATGCGCAAGCAGTGCAGAAACCTATAGTTATCATGCCGTCGTCAAAAGTTAAAGTAGCTATCGCAAAAGTTTTGCAAGACGAAGGCTATATCGATGGTTTTGAAATCAAAGGTGAAGCAGCTAAGCCAGTGCTACATATTGATCTTAAGTACTATGCAGGCCGTCCTGTAATTGAACGCATTGATCGTGTTTCGACACCAAGTCTGCGTATCTATAAAGGCCGTCATGACATTCCAGAAGTAATGAATGGTTTGGGCATTGCAATTATTTCAACCCCCCAAGGCGTAATGACTGACCGCAAAGCCCGTGCAAACGGTGTTGGTGGTGAAGTTATTTGCTACGTGGCCTAAGGAGAGAAATATGTCCCGCGTTGGTAAAACACCTATTCCAGTCCCAAAGGGCGCTGAAGTTAACATCAATGGTTTGTTAGTTACTGTTAAAGGTCCTTTGGGCACATTGACACATAACTTGCATCCAGCAGTTGGATTGAAGCAAGATGATGGCGTGTTAACAGTTACTCTGAATAATAATTCACCAGAAGCTGGTGCGTTATCAGGTACAACACGTGCTTTAGTAAACAACATGGTTGTTGGCGTTACTGCAGGCTTTGAGCGCAAGCTCAGCTTGGTAGGCGTTGGTTATCGTGCTGCCGCACAAGGCGAATCATTGAAATTGCAGTTAGGTTTCTCACATGACATTATTTACAACCTTCCAAAAGGTGTAACTGCTGAGACCCCTACTCAAACTGAAATTATTATTAAAGGCTCCAACAAGCAGCAAGTTGGCCAGGTCGCAGCTGAAGTTCGCGCATATCGTTCACCAGAGCCATACAAAGGCAAGGGCGTTCGCTACGTTGATGAAGTTGTGCACCTGAAAGAAACCAAGAAGAAGTAAGCGAGATTAAAAAATGAATAAAGACGAATCCAGACAAAGACGTGCTCGGCAGACTCGCATTCGCATTGCCGAAGCATTGGCAAATCGCTTAACAGTTATCCGTAGCAACACCCATATTTCTGCACAGGTTTATAGCTCTTGTGGAACTAAAGTAGTTGCAGCTGCATCAACTATGGAAAAAGAATTGCGCCTGGCGATCAAAAACGGCGGTAACGCTGATGCTGCAAAACAAATCGGCAAGTTAGTTGCTGAGCGTGCCGTTAAGGCAGGCGTTGTTGATGTTGCTTTTGATCGTTCCGGACATCGTTATCACGGCCGAATTAAGGCCTTAGCTGAAGCTGCGCGTGAAGCCGGCCTTAAGTTCTAACAGGGTTTAGGAAAAAACATGGCAAAAATGCAAACCAAGATGCAAAACGAAGAGCGTGATGATGGCCTTCGCGAGAAGATGATCGCTGTTAATCGCGTAACTAAAGTGGTTAAAGGTGGACGTATTCTAGGCTTCGCAGCACTGACAGTAGTTGGTGATGGTGATGGTCGTATCGGTATGGGTAAAGGCAAATCAAAAGAAGTTCCAGTTGCCGTTCAAAAAGCAATGGATGAAGCTCGTCGCAAGATGATTAAAGTTTCATTGCGAAAAGGTACCCTACAGCATACGGTAACAGGTCAACATGGTGCTTCACGTGTATTGATTTCCCCAGCTAAAGACGGTACAGGTATTATTGCCGGCGGCCCAATGCGCGCTATTTTTGATGTAATGGGTGTGACTAACGTAGTGGCTAAGTCTCTTGGCTCTACTAATCCTTACAACTTGGTTCGCGCAACAATTAATGGTTTAAGCAAGATGAGTACTCCTGCTGAGATTGCTGCTAAGCGCGGTAAGTCAGTTGAAGAGATTCTCGGTTAAGACCAAAAGATTAGGAATCTATAAATGACAACAACTAACTCTAAAGTCAAACTGCAACTAGTTCGCAGCTTGATTGGCACGCGCGAAAGCCACCGTGCAACTGTTCGCGGTTTAGGCCTGCGTCGCATCAATTCTGTTTCAGAATTGGAAGATACGCCAGCTGTTCGCGGAATGATTAATAAAGTTTCTTATCTAGTTAAAGTCGTTGGCTAATAACTAGCAAGTAAATAGGCGAAGAATATGCAACTCAATACACTCAAACCCGCAGCTGGTTCCAATAAAAATCGTCGTCGCGTAGGTCGCGGCATCGGTTCTGGTCTTGGTAAAACAGCTGGCCGTGGTCATAAAGGTCAGAAGTCTCGTTCAGGCGGATTCCACAAAGTAGGTTTCGAAGGCGGTCAGATGCCTATGTATCGTCGTTTGCCAAAAAGAGGCTTTGTATCATTGACACGTCGTCACGTTGGTCAAATTACTTTGAATGAATTGGCTAGCATTGGTTTGCCAGAAGTAGATTTGTTGGTATTAAAGCAGCATGGCTTTGCTGGTGAGCAAATTACTTCTGTAAAAGTTATTAAAACTGGTGAAATCAATATTGCAGTAACCCTTAAAGGGTTAACCGCAACTGCTGGAGCAAAAGCTGCCATTGAAGCTGCTGGCGGCAAACTGGTTGAATTGGTTTAATCGGGCTTTAACAGATCATGGCAATCGCACCTAACAACAATAGCAATGCGCAATCAGGAGGCAAGTTTGGCGAATTACGTCAACGCTTGATATTCCTTGTGTTGGCTTTGCTCGTGTTCCGTTTAGGTGCTCATATACCTGTTCCAGGAATTGACCCTGATCAGCTTGCACAATTATTTTCTGGTCAAAAAGACGGTATTTTGGGGATGTTCAATTTATTCTCAGGCGGAGCACTATCTCGCTTTACTGTTTTTGCTTTAGGAATCATGCCTTATATTTCAGCTTCAATCATCATGCAGTTAATGACGATTGTCGTACCTTCTCTTGAATCTTTGAAAAAGGAAGGTCAAGCGGGGCAACGCAAAATTACTCAGTACACACGTTATGGCACAGTATTCTTGGCTATGTTCCAGGCCTTAGGTATTTCTGTTGCCTTGCAAGCTCAACCAGGATTGGTAATTAATCCAGGCGTTATGTTTGAATTAAATACGGTTGTCACTCTAGTCACCGGCACGATGTTTCTTATGTGGTTGGGCGAGCAAATTACAGAACGTGGTTTGGGCAATGGTATTTCTATCATCATTTTCGGCGGTATTGTTTCTGGCCTTCCAAATGCATTAGCTAGCTTGCTTGAGTTGGTTCGTACTGGTTCGATGAATATATTGTCTGCATTGCTGATTGTTGTCATTTGCGTTGCAGTAACTTATTTCGTTGTTTTTGTAGAGCGCGGACAACGCCGTATCTTAGTTAACTACGCTAAACGTCAAGTGGGGAATAAGGTATATGGCGGTCAGTCTTCTTATTTTCCGTTGAAGCTGAATATGGCTGGTGTCATTCCTCCAATTTTTGCTTCATCTATTATTTTGTTTCCTGCAACAATTGCTGGTTGGTTTACTTCAGGCGAACCAAAAAATGTATTTAGCAGAATTATTAAAGATTTAGCCGCGACTTTGGCTCCTGGTCAGCCTGTTTATACTATTTTGTATGCTGCAGCTATTATTTTCTTTTGTTTTTTCTATACTGCCTTGGTATTTAATAGTCGTGAAACAGCTGACAATTTAAAGAAAAGTGGTGCTTTTGTTCCCGGAATTCGTCCCGGTGATCAGACGGGTCGTTATATTGACAAGATCTTGGTTCGCCTGACTTTGGCTGGTGCAATCTACATGGTTCTGGTTTGTTTGCTACCTGAGTTTCTAGTATTGAAGTACAACGTGCCATTCTATTTTGGCGGTACTTCACTGTTAATTATTGTCGTAGTTGCAATGGATTTTATGGCTCAAGTGCAGTCGTATGTAATGCAACAGCAGTACGGTTCTTTGATGAAAAAAGCTAACTTTAAGATGGGCGCTTAACTGAATGTCTAAAGACGATGTAATTCAGATGGCGGGAGAAATTATTGAGAATTTGCCGAACGCAATGTTTCGCGTGAAGCTGGAAAACGGACATGTGGTTCTAGGGCACATTTCTGGAAAGATGAGGATGCATTACATCCGCATTTTGCCAGGAGATAAGGTGACGGTGGAGTTGACTCCTTACGACCTGACGCGCGCAAGAATCATTTTCCGTGCGAAGTAATGATTAAGTTGTACATATTTTTAAGAGGTGAGTTATGAAAGTTTTGGCATCCGTTAAGTGTATTTGCAGAAATTGCAAGATCATTAAGCGCAAGCGCGTTGTTCGTGTGATCTGTTCTTCAGATGCACGTCATAAACAGCGTCAAGGCTGATCTAGTTAATTAAGAGGAAATCTCATGGCACGTATCGCTGGGGTAAATATCCCAAATCATCAACACACTGTCATTGGTTTGACAGCAATTTTTGGCATTGGTACAACCCGTGCTAACAAAATCTGTAAAACCACAGGTGTTGCTATCGACAAAAAAGTAAAAGATCTTACTGACGCTGACTTGGAAAAGTTACGTGATGAAGTAGGTAAGTTCATTACTGAAGGTGACCTTCGTCGTGAAGTAACGATGAATATCAAACGATTAATGGACTTAGGCTGCTATCGTGGCGTTCGTCATCGTAAAGGCTTGCCTGTACGTGGTCAACGTACCAAGACTAATGCGCGTACCCGCAAGGGCCCACGTAAGTCTGGCGTGCAATTAAAGAAATAATCAAGAAAGTTTATTGACATGGCAAAACAACAATCCGCTTCTGCAGCTTCACAGCGTGCACGCAAGAAAGTAAAAAAGAACGTTGCTGACGGTATTGCACACGTTCACGCTTCATTTAACAACACTATTATCACGATCACTGATCGCCAAGGAAATGCGCTCTCATGGGCAACTTCTGGTGGTCAGGGCTTTAAGGGTTCACGCAAGTCAACTCCATTTGCCGCTCAAGTAGCTGCAGAGGTTGCTGGAAAAGCTGCTGTTGAATGTGGTATCAAGAACTTGGAAGTACAGATCAAAGGCCCAGGCCCAGGTCGTGAATCAGCTGTTCGCGCTTTAAATTCTCTGGGTATCAAAATTACTGAGATTCAAGATGTAACTCCAGTTCCTCATAATGGTTGCCGTCCTCCTAAGCGTCGTCGTATTTAAGCTGGGAAGTTGGCAGTATAAGTTTTAGTAGTTTTTATTAAAGCCCACTGTTCATCTGATTTAAAGGGTGAACTCACCGCCGGTCGTAAGAC
>Ga0118677_10003569_pt1 | contig 29218 bp, 31 predicted proteins | sample AliMusrvi5mmetaG_FD_86154 | JGI IMG/M metagenome (GOLD analysis project Ga0118677, IMG submission 86154) | reverse complement strand
ATCTCAGGAGTAATGCCGTTTCGATTCAGTACAGAGGTCTTCATATGCAAGTTTTCCAGTTTTTACATTGCAGTATGAAGATATTATAACAGGTATATCAGTATTTACCAAATCCCTAACCAGTACAATACTGTTTTAATAGCTTTTATATACATTACTAACACTTAATTTGAGGCGTTTTTGCGAAGTATCTATGTGATATGTTTTTACGTTCATAGATGGTTTAGATTGTTTTATTTATGCGGTTTTGATGTAAGTTTATTTGATTTCAGATAACTCTAAGATTTATCTTCATGGATATCACAATTAGGAGAAATGAGCGTTGCATTGTTGGACTTCCACGATGTGACTTTGTCTTTTCTTCAACACGCACTTGTTTTATCGCCTACGGCTTTGAGGAAAGTCAATTGGAGATGTCTCTCCTTAGAAAGCTCCTTCTTGAACGCTCCATCGAGACCATAGAAGCTGGTGGATCAATCGCGCTAGGACAAAACGCATTCTGTACTAAAATCTGCTCAAAAATTATCACAGCACAGTTTTGCATTATTCTTCTGAACAATTCTGAACATCATGGTCATGAAGTCCCAAATGCAAACGTAAATATGGAATACGGCCTAATGCTTGGTTTCAATAAATACGTCATTCCATTTCAGCGTTAATCTCAGAAGCTCCCCTTTAATGTTGCCGGATTAGATACAGTTAAGTATACTCAACGTACTTTTGAGAAACTCGCAATAGAAGCAATTGACCACGCGATAACAGCAACGCAGCAATCTTCAATCGAAACACTCTCACCGGATCAGAACTTGGGAACATTTCTTATGACAAAAGGCCTGCTTGTTTCTTCGATCTCTGATGTAGGCGAAAAAAACATCTTTGACTTAGGAAGCCCTTTGGGGTTCAACCTATTGCATGACTTTAGCGGTAACCACTATTTTTTCTTTGGCAATTTTACTATGCTTCGTACTGATTCAGTCCTCTGGCGATTGCAAATTCTCGAACAGATTCTTCGAGACCGAGCTTCGGCAGTACCCAGCCGAATTCAAGCTGGATTGGCATCGCCAGCCCAAGGCGAATTTGCTTTTGCGCTTCTTACAACCATGCAAGTTTGGGTGCTTGTTACTGGAGCTTTTGAGAAGGCAACAATACTTAAAGGTTTACATGATCTTGGTTATCTCCATACCGTTGAGATCTTTACTTTGGACGATGTGTCTACTGCTCTAGACAGTCTATCAGGTGCTTAACATTTACTTTGAAAACATTGTCCTCCGAATTACTGTCGTTGAAAAACTCTCAGAATAATATTGTGCTTACTTAAGGAGGAATAAATGAGCGTAGTTGAACCCCACACGTGGTATGAAAGCCAGCTTTTCTCTGCCCTGATTGCTGGGTTTGTGGCCTTGATTGTAACCTTATTGAATGCAGCTATTTTCAGCCCTAGACAAGAAGAACAGAAAAGAAAGGTTCAGTTAATTGACCGTGTTCTATCCGACATTTATGTACCTATTGACCTTCTTCTTATTGATCAATCTCTCTACCATCTTGTTGGTACCAATCGCGCGCTTCTCGAAAAGAACTTTCACCTTTTCAGCGCTGATATTCAAATGATACTTCTGGATGCTTTTGGCGCCTACGTCAAGGGGGCCTTTGGAGAACATGCAGAGGAAGTCTCAGACTCAAAGGAAAAGATCAAAGAATTGGAGCTGCGCTTGAAGTCACTTGTCAAGATTCAAATAAGAGAGCTTCGCAAAGAATTCATTAAACTCCATGGCTTCAATCGGTACGCATGAATGTTTGCCGCAACTGACACCTAATGGATCGTCTGCCTCAATCTGGCTTATAATTTTAAGAATTTTTGAAACAATAGCTTAGTGGTGTTGAAACAAGCATTCCAATTTCTAACAAAAAAAATTATTTCTGTAGTTTGAGCTTGTACAAACTGAAATTGATGGGGGGGAATGACAGAAACAAAAGGACAGTCGCTAGAACTCTTTTTTATAGATGGTAAGCCAGATGGTATGCTTACCGCCGAGGTCTTCAACTGGACTGGACACATTTTAATGACTCCCCGTACACAGATCAGCGAGGCATTAAAACGAAAAGAAGCTCGCTATACTGGAACCTACATACTGTTAGGAGAAAATCCAGATGGGCCATTAGCCTATATAGGGGAGGGCGAGGATATCAGCTATCGGATTAAGAACCATGATACTGCAAAAGATTGGTGGACAAGTGCTCTACTAATCACAACAGCCGGAAACAACCTCAATAAGGCTCATGTAAAATACCTCGAATCCCGCCTTATAGAAGAGGCTCGACGAATTGGCAAAATTCCTCTTGAAAACGGGACTATTCCTACTAGACCTTCCCTGTCAGAGGCCTCACAGGCAAATATGGAGGCATTTCTAGCTTATATCGTGATGATACTTCCCGCACTACGTATCGACTTTTTGCTGGCGAATACACGTCCTCAACAAAAAACAGTCAGACCCACTCAAGATCTTCAGGAGTATGGTGAGCCTGTTTTTGAACTGCTTACAAAAAAACACGGTATTAAAGCCACTGCAAAACTTGAAAATGGAGAGTTTGTTGTTCATCGTGATTCTATTGCTCGATTATCATGGGAAGGCACAGAGAGCCACAATTATCGAACCCTTTTTGATCAACTGGTTTCTACTGGTATGCATAACATTTCTGAGGATGGCAAACACCGTATTTTTTCTGAAAATTACGCATTTAAAAGCCCAAGTGCAGCCGGAGCTGTCCTAAATGGTAGAGCACCCAACGGACAAGAAGCGTGGAAAACTCGTGATACAGGAATAAGCTATAGGCAATGGGAAGCAGAACAATTGGAAAAAAACTTGGTGTAGGATCTGATCTTGTAAATCCCTTGATAAATCAGTGAAATCTTATAACCCATGGTCAGCATTGCTACAGATCCAAAAAGTGCTATTGACTTGATGTACAGCCCTACAAAAAAGAAATGAAGGACCGTAAATTTTGGGGTTACGATCCTTCATCTTCATTTATATGAATAGAACTTCAGCAAGGCAGCGGTATCATTTTTTCTTGTAATAACCCGCTATCAAGAATTTCCAAGTGATTTAAAAAAGATGTTATATCAACAGCACTTTAAACACTGCATTGTTCTTTCGCTGAATTTTTGGTTCTCACAGCCCTAACATGCACGGCAAAGATGACCAGTCCAGTATTCTTCCTGTCAATATGGTAACCGAATGCCCTCAAGTCGATTCTTGAATTTTTTTCCCCAATAGCCATATCCCCATCATCATAACAAAACTCCCTATAGTGCTTATACAAGTCAACAAACTGAAGGGATGAACTTGTCAGAGGATGGCTTATAGTCAGATTCCACCATAAAAAGTGCAGCTGAGTCGACTCGATTCTGAACTGCTCAACTATTTTATCGCAGGCATCACAAGGATAAAACCCATCCTGTGATAAAAGAAATTCCAGCCCTTCCCAGATCTGACCGCACAACTCTTTTTTTATGCCTTCGGAGTCGCCTTGCTGAATCAGCTTTAGACTGCTGAGACGAAGAAATACTTTCATCTTGACCTTATCGAACCTGACAATCCTGAGATGTTGCAGGATTGTTGGAAAGAAAGCTTAACAATTTTTTTATAGGTGCATTGTCACAAATCATTATTTTGTCGCAAAAGTCTTTGCCGGAAAATCTCGAATAAGGAACACCATGAGCGACTTGCCGAACTGTCCAAAATGCAACTCGGAATACACCTATGAAGTCGGAACCCTTTTGACCTGCCCTGAGTGCGCCTACGAATGGAGCAATTCTGCCGAACATGCTTCGGAAAAAGTGCGGGTATGGAAAGATGCGCATGGCAACATATTGCAGGATGGGGATACTGTAACCGTGATCAAGGATCTCAAGGTCAAGGGTGCGTCATCGGTGCTTAAGGGTGGAACGAAGGTGAGGAACATCCGGCTTATCGACGGGGATCATGATATCGATTGCAAGATCGAAGGTTTCGGATCTATGGAATTGAAGTCGGAGTTTGTCAAGAAAGCCTGAAATGAGCCCTTTATTGCACACCCGACCGGGGAGCTACCCAGGAATCAAATTCCTCTGTAGTGAGATATCCTGATGCAATGGCTGCTTCACGCAGCGTAATACCTGCCTTCTGGGCACTCTGCACAATTTCAGCAACCTTATCATAGCCGATATGCGGGTTCAGTGCTGTTGCTAACATAAGCGAACGATCCAGATGCATCCTGATCCGCGTCGAATTGGGTTCGATACCCCGGACGCTTTTATCCGCAAATGACAGGCACGCATCCCCCAGTAATTCTGAGGACTGAAGAAAATTGGCTATCATCACCGGACCAAAAACATTCAGTTCAAGATGACCTTGCATACCTGAAACCGATATCGCCACATCATTGCCAAGCACCTGAGCACAAACCATTGAAAGCGCTTCCGCCTGTGTAGGATTGACCTTGCCGGGTATAATCGAGGACCCTGGTTCATTTATGGGTAACAAAATCTCACCGATTCCACAGCGAGGACCGGAAGCGAGAAGACGAATATCATTGGCTATTTTCATCAGACTTACTGCCAGCTGTTTCAGAGCACCATGCGATTCCACCAGAGCATCATGCGCAGCAAGTGATTCAAACTTGTTTTCCGCACTTACAAACGGTTGTCCGGTCATTGATGCAATGGATGCTGCAACCTTTCCTGCAAAACCTTCCGGTGCGTTGAGTCCGGTGCCGACAGCCGTTCCACCCAATGCAAGTTCACAAAGATGCGGCAATGTGTGATTGAGAGCCGCAATCGCATGATCAAGCTGTGATACATAACCTGAAAACTCCTAGCCAAGCGTAAGCGGTGTTGCATCCATAAGGTGGGTACGCCCAAGTTTCAGAACATCCTGGAATGCAACAGAACGCGCGGCAAACTGATTCCAAAATGTTCGATACCGGGAATGCTCTTCCGTTCCAGCATCATGTATGCTGCAATATTCATAGCCGAGGAAAACGCATCATTTGAAGATTGCGATCTATTGACGTCATCATTGGGGTGAAGCAGCCGATCTCCTTCCCCTAAATGCATTCCAGAGAGAACATGCGCACGATTGGCAATGACCTCGTTGATATTCATGTTGGTCTGGGTGCCTGATCCTGTCTGCCATATCACTAGAGGAAAATGCTCATAAAGCCCTCCACCAATGATCTCATCGCATACATCTGCAATCAGTTTCATCTTGTCATGACTCAAGACTCCAAGTTCACAATTAATAATAGCTGCAGCTTTTTTCACATAACCAAATGCCTCGATAACGCTTTGCGGCATCGAATGTGAAGCTCCAATCTTGAAGTTCTCTATTGAGCGCTGGGTCTGGGCTCCCCAATAACGATCAGCAGGAACTCTTACTTCCCCAAGAGTATCTTTTTCGAGTCTATACTTCATGATTCTGAACTCAAATTAAAATGAGAACGAAGTAATAGAGAATTGTGCTTTTTCTCCGGAATATGCCTGGCGAGCCAATTTTCTATGCACAGTGTTTAATGCAACCTCAAAAATACCGTTATTCCTGCTTTCAAAAAAAATGAAGGTGATGACCAATACAAGACATCAATAGCAAGGCTGAAGCGAATTAACTGTCCGTACAATTACTGTGGTAATAACCTCTACAGCCGGCTTGAGCGGGAGAGATGCACTAACTGAAAAAATTGGTCTCATTTCGCTCCGAATTGAATGACCAACCCTCCAATAATGATGATCACCAGCCCTGCCCAGGTTGCTGTTGAAACAGCCTCTTTGAAGACTATTTGTCCAAACAGAACACTTATCAGCGCAAAACAAGCCACATAAGCCCCTAACAGTCGGGAAAAATCCCATTTAACAATATTGACAACAAGACCAAATAATTATTCATGTGACGCTCCTTCTTGCTGCATGTTATACCTGTGGTCTCCAGCAATAAAAATACGAAAAGCCCCGACTCGCGAAGGGGCTTTTCTACTCAATACCAGGTTTCGGAAACGGAGAGCTTACTTGGATGCACTCTCTCTTGCTTCAACTCTGACGTGACGTGCTCTTCTGTGTGCTCTTCTATGCTCTTTTCTTTCTCTCTTTGCTCTTTTGATTGCTCTTTTATTTTCCTTTCTGTCAGCTTTTTCCTCGGCTTTGATTTCAGATTTAATCTCGGCTCTTTTTTCTGCCCTTGCCTCAATCTTTGCTTCTGCAGGTTTGTCAGCGGCGAAAGAAACACCACCAAAAATTCCGGTCATAGCAAGTGAAACAATCATCCCTGCGATCAGGTTCTTTTTCATGAATATCTAAGTTTGAGTTTTTAAGTTGATTGGAACCAGAATCATTCTGCTTCCTACCAACTACTACGCAAAACCATTGAACTTTCTTTCAATAAATCTTTCGGCTCTGTAACTATTTTATTTACAAAGAGTAAACAGGGCGTGAAGAGAAAACAGATATTCCCCGCTGCGTATCGGGATGACAGGTGTTATTGTAGAGCGAGTAAAACAAATTGCGCATCAGTCAAGATCGAAAAGCAGAATTTCTGCGGCCTCTTCTCCTCTGATGCTGAGAAGCTGTTCATCACTCACCGCGGCTCCATCTCCCTCTTCGAGTAAAAAGTCATTAAACAATACCTTGCCTCGAACAACCTGCAGCCATACCCGGCGTTCTGCAGCGACGTTGTAAAAAATCTCCTGATCAGCATCAAGCAAAGCTGCGTAAAGATTGACATCTCTATGAATAGTTACCGATCTGTCTCGACCATCGCGGGAAGCAATCAGACGGAGACGTCCTCTTTTCTCTTCATCAGGAAAAAAGGTCTGCTCATAGCCGGGAGTCAATCCATTATCTTCAGGAATAATCCAAATTTGCAAAAAGCGCACCAATTCAGAAGCGGATTGATTGTATTCGCTATGTGTTATTCCGGTACCGGCAGTCATCCGCTGTACATCACCCGGCCGGATAACCGAGCCGTTGCCCATGCTGTCTTTGTGTTCAAGAGCACCATCGATGACATAGGATATGATTTCCATGTCGCGATGGGGGTGCTTAGCAAATCCCTGGCCAGGCTGAACCCGATCTTCATTGATGACCCTCAGTGCACCAAGCCCCATATGCCTGTCATCATAATAATCAGCAAAGGAAAAGGTGTGGTATGTATTGAGCCAGCCATGGTCGACGTGTCCACGCTCAGAAGATTTTCGTATGCTTATCATATTGGTACTCCGTCTCTCTTCTTCAATCAATTACTGGCTTTATGCAGCGGGAACAATGACAATTGTTCCCGCTGCATATTCGGCCGCTAAATTATTTTTTTCTGTGCCGTTGACGACTATTTTTTGAGCAATTCAATTTCAAGTGAGATATTTACCTCGTCACCAACCATAACTCCTCCACTTTCAATAGCTTTATTCCAAACCAGTCCATAGTCCTTGCGGTTGATTGTGGTTGTGGCTGAAGCTCCCCTTTTGATGTTACCCCATGGATCCTTGAAAGACTTGTTCAACCCCTGAACATCGAGTACTACATCTTTAGTAACTCCATGAAGAGTTAACTGGCCATAAATCTTAAGCTTGTCAAGACCTTCTTTTTTCACTTTTCTGGAGACAAAGGTCATTGTCGGATATTTGGCTACATCAAAAAAGTCTGGACTTTTAAGATGTTCATCACGTTTGGCAACTCCGGTATTGATCGAGGCTGTTTCGATGACAGCATCAACCTTTGTCTTTGCAAGATCTTTGTCATCGATATCCACATTGCCGCTGAACCTGGCAAAATCGCCCTTGACGTTTGACACCATCATATGCCGCACCTTGAAGCCAATATTGGAATGATCGACATCGATGATCCATGGTGATGCAGAAGCTATCGACGGTATTGCAAGAATAGCTGCTGTTGCAATTATTTTCAACATGTTACGCATAGGTGTGAGTCTCCTTTTGTTGTTTGAGATAGAGTCATTTTATGTAAAACAAAATTCTTGAAAAGTCAGTTCACCGGATTTGCATTTTCATGTAAGCCAAGCATTCGGCAGAGTCTTCCAAGCTCATCCTGCTCGTTTTCCTGAAGCATATTCATTTCCTGCACTATGGCAGCAAGCACCGAAGGAAAGAGCCCGGCAATGAGCACTTGACCATCTCCGGTGAGATGTATGGTTATATAGCGCCGGTCCAGGGTGTCACGCTCGCGATTCACTAAGCCTCGTTTTTCGAGATTATCGATAACCATTGTGATGTTGCCGGTACTTTTGAGAATCTTTGCGGCAATATCGCGCTGACAGAGCGAGCCTTTATGAAAGAGAACCTCAAGCACACCGAACTGGCTTACCGTCAGGTTTGACGAGGCTATAATACGACTGATGCGTACCGTCACTGATTCCGCTGCACGCATCAGCTTGACATAGGCATTCAACGCCCTGGTTTCGTTTTTTGTATAGATTGTTGTCGAATCTTCCTTTGCCATATAATATGATATCGAATAGTTTAATATTGAATTATAGTAAAAACAATTATTCCTGACAACTTTTTTATACGTTCATGTGGTGTGTTTTAGAAAATACTCATCTTCATCGTCCTCAGGAGGCCTCGTTTTGCTTTGATTTTATTATTTTCCGGCAGTTTCATTCCGTCAACAAACATTACCTCTTATGACCAAGAAAAAAGAATTGCTCTGGCAGAGCCGCTTTTCAGAGCCTTTTGATCAGGATGCGCTCTTCTATTCTTCTTCGGTTCATGTAGACAAAAAGCTCTATCGCGAGGATATACAAGGCTCAATTGCACACGTTACCATGCTTGCAGAGGAGGATATTGTGAGTTCAGATGAGGCTAGCCAAATCATTGACGGCCTACGGGAAATAGAGGAAGAGCTGACAAGCGGCACGCTTGTGCCCCACTGGGAAGATGAGGATATCCATACGGTTATTGAAAACAGACTCAAAGAAAAAATTGGAGCTGCAGCCGGCAAACTTCATTCAGGCAGGAGCCGTAACGATCAGGTTGCAACCGATACACGCCTCTATATGCGCAGTCAGATCGGTGAACTTCAGGAGGCACTTGGAACTCTTTTGAAGGTACTCGTTGAAAAAGCTGAAACGTACCGCGAGACCATCATCTTCGGATATACTCACCTGCAGCGTGCCCAGCCTATTTCCGCCGGTCACTACTACCTTGCATATTTCAACATGTTCATCCGTGACCGGCAGCGACTCAGCGACCTCCTGAAACGGGTTAATATCTCTCCGCTTGGTGCTGCGGCCTTTGCAGGAAGCACTCTTCCGCTCAATCCCCGCAGGACTGCCGTATTGCTAGGGTTTGATGATCTTTTTTCAAACAGTATTGATGCGGTGAGCGACCGGGATATCGTGATTGAATTCATCTCCGACTGTTCCATGATCATGATGCATCTGTCGCGGTTCGCCGAGGATCTTATTCTCTGGAGTTCCTACGAATTCGGTTATCTGAATATAAGTGATGCCTTTGCGACAGGCTCATCCATCATGCCGCAGAAAAAGAATGCTGATATTGCTGAATTGGTGAGGGGCAAGACCGGGAGGGTGTATGGTAATCTGGTCTCGATGCTTACCATTATGAAAGGACTTCCGCTCTCCTACAACCGCGATATGCAGGAGGACAAACTGCCGCTTTTCGACAGCGCTGAAACCGCCGTGTCGAGTGTGAAAATATTCGCCAAATTACTTGAGCATACCTCGCTCAGGGAGGAACGACTGGCTAAACTGACCGCTGAGGATCTCAGCCTTGCTACAGAGATAGCCGAATATCTTGTCGGTAAACAGATCCCATTCCGTGATGCACACCGCATTACTGGTAAAATTGTTACCTGGAGCATTGCATCCGATGTGACCCTGCCGAACATTCCGATAGAAAAGTTCAGGGAGTTCTCCGAGGTTATCGGCGAGGACATCTACAAATATCTCAAGCCGGACAGCAGCGTGAATTCAAAAAAAACTCACGGTAGCTGTTCATTTGACTCTGTGACATTCCAGATCGAAGAAGCCAGAAAACATCTTTAGTTCAACACCGCTGGCGATGTCCGTACGACAGTGTGGCGTTCTATTGCCTTAAGCTCCGCTATATCGGAAACAATTGCTGCCGACTGGTTGATCAGGACATCCTTGTTCAGACTTTTTACAGAATCGGGCGCCTGAATCCACTGCTTTTCAATCTGTTTGATCCTTTCGATTTCAGATTTGAACGATGAATCTTGAAGCGAAGTCACTTTTTTCTTACGAAGCTGGTTAAGAACGTTCACATCATGCAAATATGCCTGATATTGATGGTTCTTCGATGAGCGATCCTGAAATTTTTTCTTCAGCACGCCAATTTCTTCCTGGCTGATCTCTCCAGTAGGTCGATAAAAGGCTTTTGAAATAGTACTCCAGGGCAGACTGCTTGTATAGGTATCCTCGCCAATAGTCGTGGTGTCGATCATTGAAGGCATGGAAATATCCGGCACAACCCCTTTATGCTGGGTACTGCCTCCGGAGATCCGGTAAAACTTGGCTATCGTGAGCTTTATCTCTCCAAGATCAGACTTCTTTCCAAAAAAAGTAAACGGTCTGGCCAGTTTGATAAGGCTTTGAACTGTTCCCTTGCCGAAAGTTCTCTCGCCGATGATAACACCGCGGCCATAATCCTGAATTGCTGCAGCAAAAATTTCTGAGGCAGATGCGCTGTAACGATTGACAAGGACTGCAAGCGGCCCATTATAAAGAATGCGGCGGTCTTCGTCCCTGAGCACCATTTTGCCTCCTCCAGCATTACTGATCTGAACTACTGGACCTGTAGTAATAAACAGTCCGGTAACATTTACGGCCTCTTCAAGCGAACCGCCACCATTATCGCGAAGATCAATGACAATACCCTCGACATGTTCAGTATTCAATTCATTCAGGATACGGGCTACGTCACGGCTTGTACTGTTATAGTTACCGGCATTTTTTTGCTGGCCCTCAAAATCAAGATAAAATGATGGTATGGTAATAACACCGATTTTCTGTCCATTCTGATGAATGATACTTTTTTTGGCAGCCTGTTCCTCCAGATCAACCTTATCTCGCAGGAGTTGAACTGTTTTTGCCGGACCACGGCCCGCCTGACTTGCGGGAAGGATGTTAAGGCGAACAATAGTGCCCTTTTTCCCCCTGATGAGTTTAACAACATCATTGATTCTCCATCCAAGAACATCAACTATCTCACCCGTCGACCCCTGACCGACGCCAATAATTTTATCTCCTTTTTTCAGCAGATTGCTTTTATAAACCGGACCTCCTGGAATAACCTCATTGATAACGGTATACTCGCTTTCTGTCTGCAATTTAGCGCCGATTCCCTCAAGAGAACGGCTCATATCGATCTGAAAATTTTCGTATTCGTCGGGAGAGAAATAGCTTGTATGGGGATCGAACGACGTAGTCACCGCAGACATGTATGCCTGAAAAGCATCTTCAGGCTTCTGGTGGTTCAGAAGGTTCATGCGGTTTGTAAAACTTTTTCCAAGAGCTCCCCGAATATTGCTGTTGCTTTCACCTGAATATTTCAGGTTGAGCCACTGATATTTCAACTCTTTTTTCCAAAGATCGTAAAGCTGGCGTCTGTCGGCTGGCCAAGGGTCGGTTTTTCGGTCAAGGTCAATGGTTTCCGGCGCCGAAAAGTTAAAATGAATGGTATCGGCCGCGGCCTTCATAAACCGCATTTTCTCTTTCGCTCTTTTCAGAAAAAAATTATAGATCCCAAAACCGGAAGTTGCTTTACCGGCAAGAAATTCTTTATCAATTCTACTGCCATAAATCTTTTTGAGACTTTCAACTTCACTTGCCACGAAGTAACTTCTTGCACCATCTAGATTTTCGAGATAACGGTTGAATATCTGCTGAGAAAGAGAGTCGTTGACCGATACCTTCCTGAAGTGATTCAGTAACAGGTTTTGCGTTATATATTTACCGGCCTCTTCTTCTGCTTCGGTCGGTTTGAACATAATCACAGTATCTGCTGATGCAGATTTAAGGGCAGAAGAGGCAAACACAAACTCAGTACTTCCCAAAAGAACGATGGTGAGAAGCAGGCTTTTTCTAAACATTTTTTTGTTTGATGATCAAGGGTTCGGCAACAGCATCCAAGCTATGCTTGAATGGGATAATAATTATATCTATATTTAAAAACGTGAACGATATCGTAACGGGATGGTTTCCTGAGTAGAAAATACGGCACATAATAATAATAAAAGGAGAGCTTTTCAATGGAAAAGAAAAATATCAGTTACAAAGAACTTGGACTGTGCAACAGCAGGGAGCTTTTTAAAAAAGCTGTTACGGGCGGTTATGCAATACCAGCCTATAACTTCAATAATCTGGAGCAGATGCAGGCCATCATTCTTGCATGTGCGGAAACCAGCTCCCCTGTTATTCTGCAGGTCTCAAAAGGTGCCAGAAGCTATGCCAATGAAACTCTCCTTCGCTATCTTGCCCAGGGAGCTGTGGCCTATGCTGCTGAACTCGGAACACCTGTTCCCATTGTCCTCCATCTTGATCACGGTGACAGCTTTGAACTCTGCAAGGACTGCATCGATTCCGGATTTTCTTCAGTAATGATCGATGGATCACATCTCTCCTATGAAGAAAACATCGAATTGACCAAAAAAGTTGTTGCTTATGCCCATCAATTTGATGTGACCGTTGAGGGTGAACTTGGAGTACTTGCCGGTATCGAAGATGAAGTTTCTGCGGCAACCCATACCTATACCCAGCCTGAAGAAGTTGAAGACTTTGTTGCAAAAACAGGTGTTGACAGTCTTGCCATTTCTATCGGCACATCACACGGGGCTTTCAAATTCAAACCAGGTGAAGATCCTAAAATCCGCCTTGACATCCTTCATGAAATCGAAAAGCGTATTCCTGGATTCCCTATCGTTCTGCATGGAGCCTCTTCCGTTCCGCAGGAGCTGGTTAAAATTATCAATGAGCATGGTGGAAAACTGAAAGATGCAATCGGCATAAGCGAAGATCAACTTCGCCTTGCAGCCAAGTCGGCTGTCTGTAAAATCAATATTGATTCTGATGGTCGTCTTGCAATGACTGCTGCTATACGCAAAGTGCTTGATGAAAAACCGGAAGAGTTCGATCCACGAAAATATCTTGGTCCAGCCCGTGAAGCTCTCAAAAAACTTTACATCCACAAGAACATCAACGTGCTTGGCTCGAACGGCAAAGCATAATTACAACTGAGATGTATGCTCTCTATAAAAAAGGCACCTTCACTGGTGCCTTTTTTATGAGGCTTTTATCGAGCGAAGAAACCGTACGGCTGTATAAGCAAGGAGCCCACTTCCAATTTCAAGCGCACGTTCTTCGGGATTGAAGGTCGGAGAGTGCAGTGTATTGCTTTTTTCAGTAAGCGGTGTTCCTGTGCCAATCTGCCAGAAGGTCCCCGGACGCTCCTGAAGGAAGTATGCAAAATCCTCAGCCGTCATGATCGGTTCACTCTCAAGTACATTTTCGCTGCCGAGATACTCGCCGCAGACAATTGCAGCCTGTTCGGTAACTGCCGGATCGTTATAGAGAACTGGATAACCTTTCCTGATTTCAACTTTTCCCTCAACGCCAAGTCCTTCAGCAACATGGGTAACCGTCTGGCGTAACCTCTCCTGAAGCAATGCCCGCAAACCCTCGTTCATTGTTCTCATTGTGCCGGACATGGTCACCTGCCGGGGAATGACATTCGGCGCATTACCGCCATGAATTGAAGCTATTGAGACTACGGCAGGCTCATGAGGCGGAACAACCCTGCTGACAAGATGCTGAGCGGCGGTAATAATATGAGCGGCAGCAAGAACCGGATCGGCTGCTTTATGGGGCGCTGAGGCATGCCCGCCCTGCCCTGTTATGGTGAAATACAATTCATCGGTAGCAGCCATAAAACTCCCTTTGCACAAGGCAACTTTTCCAGTTGCAACATTGGGAAAACAGTGCTGTCCGAAAATGACCGATGGATTGAAACGTGTGAAAAGCCCTGCATCAAGAAATGGTTTTGCTCCGCCGGGAGTTTTTTCTTCAGCCGGCTGAAAAACAAGCAGTACATCCCCTTCCAGTTCATCAGTCATTCCTGCAAGGATGTTAGCTGCGCCAAGGAGCATTGCCGTATGCATATCATGACCGCATGCATGCATTTTTCCAGCATCAAGCGAACAGAAATCGTGCACGTTCTCTTCATTCAGCGGAAGAGCATCAATATCAGCCCGCAAAGCAATAACAGTGGCCTTTGCGGACGTATTCCTTCCCCTGATCAGGGCGACCACTCCGGTATCAAGCAAAGGAAGCTCAGGCGTAATACCGAGAGCAAGCAGATAGTCTGTTATCAGTGCTGTAGTCCTTACCTCTTGATTTGAAAGCTCAGGGTGAAGATGAATATCCCGGCGCAAGGCAATAACTTCTGGATATATCTCTGCTGCACGCTCCCGAATCCGTGCGGCAAGCGCGATAAAGGGTTCTGTTGACATTGGACTTTCGGTATTAAGGAAATGTTACAGTTCAGGCTGGCATTCGGGTATCTACATATCCATAAAATGAATAAACTCAAGAGCTTTTTCTCTCAGTTCATCATCTCTCTCAGTGAAGAATGGCGAAGTATATCGAATCAAATAGCCGTATTTTTCCATATTTTTTACAAGTCGAAAAAGATCATGCGTCTGCACCCTGAAGGTAATAACCATAGCGTCGCTCTCAGCTACAGCACGGTACATGCCAAAACTCAACACCGTCACATCGTTTTTTTCAAGAGTGGCAATAACCTCGGATAGCTTCAGTTCAGAAGCAGGAATATCCAGTTCAAGTGTCATTCCCTCTCCGCTTAAGTGAAAAACGGTGGCAATTTTTTCAAGAAGGGCCGCTTTCTGGATAACACCGGCATACTGGCCGTCTTCTTCAGAGACAGGAATCAGGGCGCCCGGAAAAGAACGTAGCCTTGAAAAAACATCAAAAAGGTGCTCATGACGCCCAATACTTTCAGAGGGCTCAAGCTTAAGATCCCATAAGCGCTGTTTATTCTTTTTTCCAGACTTCAGCATCGGCAAAAGGTCCAGCAGGGTCAGCATTGCTTTGATTTTTCCCTCATGCAGAACAGGGACGCTTTCAAGACGTCCATCCTGCATAGAGGTAATTACTCCGGACACTTCACTTTCATCCGCAAAAAAAGGATAATTTGTGTCAATACAACTTTCTATGCATTCATTTAACAACATGGTTCAATTTTATTCACTCTTCTTTCATGCCTTCCTCCTTCAAAATCAGCGGCAAACCAATTATGAAGACTTTTTTCAATCATCTTCTGATCACTGAAGCGCGCAGAGAAACAGATAATATTGGCATTATTATGCTGCCGGGCAAGTGTTGCGAATTCCGGGTTGCAGCAAAGCGCAGCACGAATACCTTTAATTTTGTTGGCGGAAATTGAAACACCGATCCCTGTGCCGCACAAAAGAACCCCCTGATCATAGAGCCCGTCAGCAACCGCTATGGCAACTTTGCGGGCATAATCGGGATAATCTACCGATTCTTCAGTATAGGTACCCATATCGTTATATTCATACCCATTCTTTTCAAGCCAGGCAATAACGGCTTTCTTTAACTTAACCCCTGCATGATCGCTTCCAACTGCAATTTTCATGATTTGTTTACTTTGAATTTACATAATTCTTTTTAAAGACTGATCGTGTTAAAAAGAGAGCCTGACTGTTTACTTTCGGTTTGTCATTATTAATCTTTGAGTATAAACCATCTGAGTTCATCTCCCATGCCTTGACATTGTCGCTTAACACCAGATCAAGATCTGCTTTGACGAGCTGAATGAGCGACTTGTCAAATACCGGAAAAAGGGTTTCAACCCGGTCGTCGAGGTTTCTTGGCATGATATCGGCACTTCCGAGATAGAGCTCCTCTTTTCCTGCATTGCGAAAGTAGTATGCACGGCTATGTTCCAGAAAACGGCCAATGACACTGATAACCCGGATATTGTCGCTTATTCCCCTGATTCTTGGCTTCAGGCAGCAAATGCCGCGAATGATAAGATCGATGACTACACCCTCACAGGAGGCTTTGTACAGCGCCCTGATAGTCCTGGCATCAACAAGTGCATTCATTTTCATGATTATTCTCCCCTTGCCTTCCTTTCGGCACCACTCGATTTCACGATCAATCATCTCGATCAGACGCTCTCTCGTGTTGATGGGCGAAACAAGCAGTTTTTTATATCCGGTATGTCTGGAATATCCTGTCAATGCATTGAACAGTTCCGCCACTTCATTGGCGAGCTGTTCGTTGACCGTGAACAGGCTGTAGTCGGTATAAATTTTTCCAGTTGCAGGATTGTAATTCCCCGTACCAAGATGCAGATAACGTTTCAACCCTTTTTGTTCACGACGAACCACAAGGGTAAGCTTTGCATGGGTTTTCAGCCCGGGAAGTCCGTAGGCCACATGTACTCCGACATCTTCAAGAGCACGTGCCCAGACGATATTATTCTCTTCGTCAAATCTTGCCTTGAGTTCAACAAGAACGGCTACCTGTTTACCATCTTCAGCTGCATTCATCAATGCCTTGACAATCGGCGAATTACTTCCGACCCGGTAGAGTGTCTGCTTTATGGAAAGGACATCCGGATCATCTGCAGCCTGGTTGATAAAATCAACGACCGGCTGAAACGAGTCATAGGGATGGTGCAGCAGCTGATCTTTAGTCCTGATGGCACTGAATATGTCAGCACCAAACTGTTCTTCGATCCGGTTTTTTGGAATAAACGGCTCATCTTTCAGGTCAGGGCGTTCTATCTTCAGAAGATCTATCAGGCAACTAAGCCCAAGCGCACCGTCTATTTCATAAACATTTCTTTTGGCTACATCGAGATTTTTCATGAGGAGTTTTCGCACCGATTGCGGCATCTCCGGAGTTATGTCAAGCCGGACAACTTTGCCGTAACGGCGAGAACGAAGTCCCTGCTCAATGGTCTTCAGCAGGTCACCGGCTTCATCTTCCTCTATCTCAATATCAGCATCTCGAATCAATCTGAAGAGATGTGATTTTATGATCCGCATCTTAGGAAATAGGTGCGAAAGATTCTGTTCAATAAGGTCTTCAAGCCAGATGAAGCGGATGATACCGTCATCATCGTTGAAACCCCTGATATCATTGAGACGCAGAATCCGGGGAAGAATGCTAGGAACTTTTACGCGGGCAAACTTCAGCGATCCTATCTCTTCATCTTCCAGTTCGATTGCAAGGTTCAACGAAAGATTGGACATGAAAGGAAATGGATGGCCTGTATCGAACGCCAAAGGAGTGAGTACCGGATAGATTTCCTTGCGAAAAAAATGACTCAGAGAGAGCTGCTCTGCCGCGGACAGCTGAGATACCCGAAGAAACTCTATGCCATCCTTTTGCAGGGCAGGAAGAAGGTCGTGATAAAAGCACTCGTTTCGCTGGCTGAGCTGCTGCAGAACCATCGTACGGATCTTTTCGAGCTGCTCGGCAGGGGTAAGTCCATCGATTGTCCGATCCTGAATACCGGCCTCATACTGATCCTCAATACCCGCAACCCGGATCATAAAATACTCATCAAGGTTTGAGCTGAAAATCGAGATAAATTTTACCCGCTCAAGAAGCGGGTGCGCATCAGGAGAAAGGGCTTCTTCAAGTACCCTTTGATTGAAATCAATCCAACTCAACTCTCTGTTGACATAGAGAGATGTATTAAAAAAATCCAACACAGGTACCTTTCCGTTTTTTTTTACCTCTGTAAGCATCATAAAAGAGATTACAAATATTCAGGCAAATCGAATAATTCCATGTTCATGTACAACTCCGTCAAGGGTTTCATCCCATTGGTCAGCAGGAACCTCGTCAACCATCTGGAAACTGAATGAAAGACCGATACGGCAGACGTTCCTTCCCTGCTGTGAAAGCCGATGCAGAAACCGGTCATAAAACCCTTTTCCGTATCCGAGACGATATCCTCTTCCGTCAAAGGCAAGCAATGGTATCAGTATTACATCAAGCTGCGATTCATCCACAATCGAAACAACCTCAGGTTCTGGTTGGCCGAATTTCGCAAGCCTGAGTGGTTCACCTTGCCGAAAAGCAGCCGAAACAAGCTTGCCATCCATAATAACCGGAACCGACAACTCCTTCCCCATGGTTGAAAGAGTCTCGGCAATGATGTCTGTATCAACTTCGGCATGAGAATGAATGGAGAGGTAGAGATGAATATGGCGAGCCCGGACAATTTCAGGTAACCCAATAACATAACCGGCAATAGCTATGTTCATTTCATTGAGCAAACTTTCCGGAATGGTACGTCTCCAGGCAATCATCTTTGCTCTGAGAGCCGCTTTTTCAAGGGCAACTGATGTATCTGGTCCCATAGCGTTTTATCCGAACGTCAAAAAAATTGCAACGTGCAAGGATTAAATACACGTCCTGATCCATATACAATAGCTATCATCATCTGAACATTGAACTTCCATTACATTTTCGGCATCAACGTCATCATCAAACTGACTAAACTCAATATAAAAAATCCCCTTCCACCGCTTCATAAGAGTTTTAAAAACCAGCATTCCATCAATAATAAGTGGTGAGAGAACAACAAATCGGAATAACTGGAATAGATCCTTCCGATTCCTTATATCATGGGGGTTATTTGATGATCCCTTTTTTCTGTAATATTGCTTTTGTCAATTGCTGACGCATAGGTAACTCCTCTTCGCTGAGGATATCCATATTCAGAGCAAAGAACCACACATCGGTTGTCGTTTCGACATATCCGACATACCAGCCGATTTGCGGCGTCACGCTTGATACCCATCCGCTCTTAGCCCATATCGTAAAGGTCGGTCCACTCTCGACAAGCATAATCTGTCGCAGTGTTTCGTAGTTCGACGCACTGAAGGGAAAAAACCGCTGATAAACGTTTCTCAGAAATTCCACCTGTTCTATAGCACTGATTTGAAGCGAATCATCAAGCCAGAATGAAGTTGCATCAAAAGGCTCGCGTAATTCACCATAAGCTATCCTATGAAGATAATCTCGATATTTCTCCACACCTACCCGGCGCGCAAGCTCTTGAAAATACCAGATACAAGAGAACCTGAAAGCACTTTTCAGCGTCTGGTTCTGGTTCTAATCAGGGAAATCATATTGATGCCCGTCCCACCTCATTAACCCCTCATTTTCCGGAACTGCCTTTTCTTCAAGAGATACCAGTGTATTTAAAATCTTGAATGTCGATGCGGGAGAAAATCTGCGGGCTGCGCGGGATTCGTCGTGAATGAATGTCTCTTCGCTGCTTAATGACGAAAGGACTATAGTCCACACTCTGCCGTTCATTGCAGTGGTTTTCGTTATTTCTTTATCTTCAGAAAGTGCAGGCTGCGAAATCAAAAGGTATGCAATCGCAAAGATACATATGCACCTGTGGTGACAGAAAAAATGGCTTCGCATGTTCGCTTTGTCCTTGCATTCTGTTGCAATTAATAAAGTAAACTCTATCCACGAGAACTGATTGATGGTATTCTCCCCTTGCGTATGTTGTGTATGATAGTATTGCAATCACACGCATTCACCTTTATTATGGAGGGAGTAACTCTTGTAATATGGTGATTGAATAAGCGTATCACCAAACACAACCTGTAACTTTTGTAACCGCAATGGAAAAACTTCTTGATCGCAGAACTCTTGCACCCGGCGCCATTTATTGTGTCGAGAAAAACTATCCTGAGCATGCACTCGAGATGGAGCTGCTTGATGAAGCAACACCGAAGACAACTCATGAAAACGAGGTTGAACCGATCATTTTCATGAAACCCCCGACCGCTCTTGAAACGGAAGGGGTGATTGTAATGCCTGAATTTGAAGGTTTTTCTCTCTCGGCGAACATGCACTATGAGGCTGAAATTGTGCTGCTGGTAGGAAAATCAAGCGACGGCTGCCCGGTTGAGGATGCCCCGACGTATATCGCTGGTTTTGGGGCAGGTCTTGACATGACGCTTCGTGATGTTCAGCTTGCCGCAAAAAAAGCAGGAAATCCATGGCTGAAAAGCAAGGGGTTCAGAAAAAGCGCGTTGATATCCGATATTGTTCCCTTCAATGATGCCGTTTTTCCGCATGATCTCGAAGTATCACTTGAACTGAATGGTTTACGGGTTCAGCAGGGAGAGGTTGCCGAAATGCTCCATAGTCCAGCCAGGCTTATTCATTATTTGTCGTATCTTTACGGATTACGCCGCGGTGACCTTATATTTACTGGAACACCAGCCGGTGTAGGCAGGGTTTGTTGCGGCGATACTCTGAAAGCGGTGCTTTCCATCTCGGACAACAGCGCTCAAAGTCGTCGGGAGCTTGTCAACCTTCATGCACGAGTTATGTAACTCAATAATATTACAGAACAATGAGCTTTATTTTCAGGAACGCCCGTCTTCTCAATCCGTTAGAACATCTTGACACCACAGGATCAATCAAAGTGGCTGATGATGGTATCATAGAAGCTGTCGTTTACGGTAACGAGGTTATTGCTGCCTCGCCGGATGACAGAGTTATTGACCTCAGCGGCAAGATAGTTGCTCCCGGACTGTTCGATATGCACTGCCATTTCAGGGAGCCGGGACAGGAATACAAGGAAACCCTTGAAAGCGGTTCAAATGCTGCAGCAGCAGGCGGGTTTACCGGTGTTGCCCTTATGCCGAACACCAAGCCGGTTATTGACAGCCCGCTTGGCGTCGCCTATATCCGCCATCACTCGGGCATGCTTCCCATAGATCTCGAAGTGATCGGAGCAATGACTGAAGGAAGCAAAGGCGAACATCTTGCTCCGTTTGGAAAGTTCCGTTCTTACGGAGTAACTGCTATTTCGGATGATGGTTCAGCTATTCAGAACAGCCAGATCATGCGGCTTGCCTTTGAGTATGCCTCAAATTTTGATCTTCTCATCATTCAGCACTGTGAAGAAAACTCGCTTACCGAAAAAGCCGTGATGAATGAAGGGCTGTTTTCTACCAAACTCGGCCTGAAAGGAATTCCTGATGTGTCTGAAGCCATAACGCTCAGCAGGGATCTGCTTTTGATGCACTATCTGGAAAAGCACAAACTGCATGATCCTCTCAAAAGGCCGCGTTACCATGTTGCGCATATCAGTACAAAAGCAGCGCTTGATCTTGTCCGTAAGGCTAAACTGGACGGACTTCAGGTTACCTGCGAGGTTACACCGCACCATTTCACTCTCAGTGATGCAGATCTGTTTAATGCTGAGAAAAAAGGTAATTATATCATGAAACCGCCACTCGCCTCTCTTGAAAATCGTGATGCTCTGCTTGAAGGCCTGGCTGACGGCACTATTGATGCAATTGCTACTGACCATGCACCTCATGCCTCTCATGAAAAAGAGTGCCCTGCCGATCAGGCATCATTCGGCATCATCGGGCTTGAGACCTCACTTGGACTGACGATAACCGAACTGGTTGAAAAAAAGGTGATTACCATCTCCCGTGCCATTGAACTGATGTCGGTCAATCCAAGAAACATCCTTAACCTCAAGCAGATTCTTTTCACACCGGGGGAACAGGCTAATTTCACAATCATCGATAGTGAAGCCGACTGGATAGTCACCGCTGCCTCACTTAAATCAAAATCATCAAATACTCCATTTCTCAACCGTTCTTTGAAAGGCAGGGCTTGTGGAATCTTCCATAAGGGAAAACTTCATGAAACAGTGGCTCTCTGAGGAAGTAATTCCTTGAGGTGAACACTTGGTTATCGGTTATATTTTTATTACTTTCATGTTCATTTTGAGTAAAAACAATAGTACAGCGACTTAACCAAAAGAATTACCTAAAGAGTCATGGCAAAGAAACAATCGTTTGCAGATAAAGGCAAAAAATCCGGTTCCAGTGATTTCAAATGCGCTAAAGTGATTTTTTCTGTTAAATCAGAGAAAACCAATGCATGGAAATTCATCGAGAAAAACGTCCGCATTCCCAACGGAGAAAATGATCAGGTTATTCTTGCAAAAGCAATTTCTGATTACGCGAAATAATAACTGCACGGATGCTTCATCAGGGCATTGCACAATGCCCTGAAACTCCCCTCCTTTTACCATCTCTTTTTCTCATAGACGCATGGCAGAGAGTCCCGACAGTACAGGAAAGGACGAATCAATTCACTGGTTTGAAACGTGGTTTAACCATCCACTTTATCTTGAGGTATACAGCCACAGGGATCAGGAGGAAGCGGCTCGCTGTGTTCGAACAATCCTATCCATAACACAGCTTGACAGGAAAAATCCGGCGTCACTCTCAATACTCGATATTGCATGTGGTGCGGGAAGGCACGCTATTGAATTAGCACGGCTTGGATACTGTGTTACTGGAAACGACCTCTCTCCGTTTCTGCTTGAAGAAGCCCGAAAAGAGGCGTTGAACTGCCGGCTTCAGATTGAACTTACCTGCTGCGACATGAGGCATATTCCCGGCAGAGACTGTTTTGATCTTGTCGTGCAGCTGTTTACCAGTTTCGGTTATTTTGATGTGAAAGAGGAGGACAGGTTAGTGCTCAGCAAGGTTTACAGTTCACTTAAAAGCGGAGGATGGTATGTGCTGGATCTTATCAATCCGGTCCATCTTGCCCGAACCCTCATTTCCGAGACCCGGCGAACTTCAGGAAACATTACAATCCTTGAGGAGCGTGTGCTTGAAGAGGATAAGATTTCCAAAACCATTACCATCACCCCTCAAACCGGCGAACAACTTACATTCAGTGAGTCGGTACGACTGTACAGCAGAGGGGAGATTTATACCCTGCTGCAGCAGGAGGGATTCTCTGTCACCAGTATAGCTGGTAACTATCAGGGCGACCCTTTTTCGGAAAATGATTCAGCCCGCATGCTGATTTTCTGTCAAAAACCACTTTAACCGCAAATCGTCCGACCTTCCGGTCTTTAATTAAGCATGTTACGCTCGCGGTACCACTCGTAAGCGTTTATAATGCTCTTTTCATGGGGTTCAGACCGCATATGCAGTTCACGTGAAGCCTTCGATGAATCATAATAGAGAAACTCAGAGGCAACCCTGAACATTGACATATTGAAAAGTTTCGAAACCTTGTTCGTTTTCTTATATCTATCCAGCAGTGCCCTAAGTATTTTTGCCATCCAGAAAGGGAGAGGAAAACGTACTTTCGGGGCACCGGTTATCCTTGAAATAGTGTCGGCAAGCTGCTTGTAGGAAACATTTTCACCACCGATGATGTAGCGTTCCCCTGTTTTTCCTATCTCCATGGCGGTTACGATGGTGTCGGCAACATTTTCAACATCGACAACACAGACACCCCCAAGCGGATAAAACGGAAGCTTTCTATTGTAAATATCCTTTATGATCCGTCCCGCATTGAAATTTATGTCGCCTGCTCCAAAAACAAATGCCGGATTGACGATAACACAATCAAGTCCTTTTTTAACAGCTTCTGCAACTTCGATTTCGGAAAGATGCTTTGTCCTGGCATATTCAAGTCCGATGGATTTAAAATTCCATTCGGAGGATTCGTTGAGCGGTTTTTTATCGTAAGCAATTCCTACGGCGGTTATCGAACTTACATGCACAACCCTTTTTACACCTGCGGCCAGAGCGGCTTGTAAAATATTGCGGGTACCTTCAACATTGATTTTGTAAAGAAGCTCGTTTTTTTTGTCGCCCATATAGGTGAGACCTGCAGAGTGATAGACAAGATCAATACCCTGCATTGCAGAATTAACAGAATCCCTATCGGTAATATCACCATACACTAACTTGATCTTGTCCAAAACATCTGAAAGAGAGGTTAAGTCTGAACTCCGGCGGACAAGAATCGAAACTTCATCTGAAGTAAATGCCAGTTTTTTTACGAGAGCCGAACCAATAAAACCGGTTGCACCGGTTACAAGTATTTTTTTATTCACCAGTAGTGTACTTCAGTCAATTAACAATCACTTCGATTTTCCGCTCCCCGCAAGCCCCGGTCATTTTGGTTCATGATCGGTAATGCATCCATTATTGTCTAACGGCGGTCTCATTGACAACAATTCTCCCTTCAACTAATTTTTTTCGAATATCCTCAACCTGCTCATGATTTCGGGTACCAATCAATGATGCATTTTTACTGTTATAAACATAATCCGTATAGCGATCGGCAAGACCAAATACAGAAGCACTTCCTCCTTTAAAGCTGCCATTCAGTACATTTTCAACAGTTTTCAGAACAGCTCTGTCAACCGATTTAGTCATACTTGAAAGCACAAATCCAGGAGCTTCTGACTGCTGATCACGATCAGTGCATATGACAAGTCCTTTGCTCACTCTTGCAGCCTCAATAACTCCGAGCCCTGTGGCTCCGGCAGCCTCATAGATGATATCAGCTCCCCTGCCATACTGACCAAGCGCAAGCTCCTTGCCTTTGGCGGGATTGGCAAACGCAGCACCTGTCATGCCGACATAACCGGAAATCACTCTGACATCCGGATTTACAGCGTGGACACCCTCAATAAAACCCGTCTCAAACTTCTTGATAATATTCGATTCCATCCCGCCGATAAACCCTACTGTTTTTGTTTTGGTAACTAGCCCGGCCAGTGCTCCAGCCAGATATGAACCTTTTTTCTCTTCAAAAACAATTCCCTGAAGATTGCCTGGAATGTGAACACCCTGCTTACCGATGTAGTCGATGCATGCAAATTTTTTATCAGGAAATTCTGAAGCAATTGCAGTAATATCCTCACTGAACAACATTCCAACACCAATAATCAATCCAACATCAGGGTCTGTTGCCATCTGGCGCAACGCGGCCTCACGATCAGCTCCCTCTCCCTGCGGCTCAACGTAGATAAACGTGATTCCATGCTTTTGCTTAGCAAGTTCAAGTCCATTATAGGCTGAATCATTAAATGATTTATCCCCTCTTCCTCCAACATCAAAGACGAGACCGATCTTTAATTTGCTTTTCTGAGACTGCTCTTTCCCTGTTTTTTCGCCGGTTTTTCCGGAACAGCCGATAAAAAGCAGAAACAATAAAAGAAGAAAAGAGGATGGATGCTTCATCAGTTTAGTTCAAAAGAGATTGAGCGAACCGTTGCAATAGACTTCCTGTAAACCTATCAGTCCCGTAATTTATGAAAAACTCTCTCTATTTAAAAGCGCCAGCTATATTGAACTCTGATTTCCGGGACTGATCAGTGCACAATCAGAAGGTTCGGGAGAAGAGACCAGCTCAATCATTTTAATGAGATCTTGCTATATTGCTCAATGAAAAGAGTCAGCTGCTTAAAGATCTGCTAACGGGCACTTCAGTTACAATGAAAACAATAGCACTCTACAGCATCAAAGGAGGAGTTGGAAAAACTGCAGCAGCAGTCAACCTCTCTTATCTCTCAGCACTGCACTCTCCTCCGACTCTTATATGCGATCTCGATCCACAGGGAGCGAGTTCTTTCTATTTCAGGATTACCGCATCAAAAAAGTTTAACAGCGACAAGTTTCTCAAAGGAAATAAAAAAATCCATGGCAATATAAAGGCAACCGATTTTGAACACCTTGACCTGCTTCCCTCTGACTTTTCATACCGGAATCTGGACATCGAACTTTCCGAAGAGAAAAAACCAAGGAAAAAGCTCAAGAAAAACCTTGAAGAGTTGAGCGAAGATTATCGGTTTGTTTTTTTTGATTGCCCGCCAAACCTTACCCTGCTTTCAGAAAGTGTATTTGCCGCTTCCGATATTATCCTCGTGCCCATGATTCCTACAACGCTCTCAATACGCACCTACGTTCAACTGAAGGAATTTTTTGAGGCCAATAACCTTGACAGCTCAAAAATCCGGGTTTTTTTCACCATGGTGGAAAAACGAAAAAAAATGCATCGCGATATCATCGATGAGTTCCGCAACACCGCCGGGTTCCTCTCCGAGACTATACCCTACAATTCGGAAGTTGAAAAAATGGGTATCTATCGGGCACCTCTCAATGCAGTTCTGCCAAACTCTACAGCGGCAAAAGCTTACAGCAACCTCTGGAAAGAGCTGAGTACAGAACTTGATAAAAAGAATAAGTAATTATTATCAGTCATGACATGGACGAACCTTTCATCCTCTGATTATTGAGGGGATTGCGGTTAACGACCTTAAAAGTGTCATCATCAGAGGCTGAAAGCGTATCTGGTGATTGCTCCCTGTAATCGATCGAATTTTCGGCACAAGAATGCTTGCCACCTTTTCCGGTTTTTCTGCAATGATACTGAAAAGCCTTTTCGCTTCAAGTGAAGCGTCCTGTAAAAGAAGGTCGGTCCATACAAGACCAGGACTCAGTTCATGAACTCCAATGCTTGTTTTTCGTGCAGCTTTCAACTCTGCGGAAAGAAAGTGTGTCAGTTCCGTTACTCCCCTTTTTGATGCCTTATGAGGCACTGCGGAACGTGAAAAAGCCGCTCCCAGGGATGAAAAGCCCATGTTGAAAATATGGTAGATCGCTTCCGGTGACGGTGGCTGACTATCCATGAGCCTTACCGCTTCCGCACACATCATGATGGAACCGGAAAGATTGGTTGTACAGGTCTCAAGGATATCTTCCGGATCAAGCGTCCATAAGGGACGCTTCAGCTGACCCGCTGTACCTGCATTATTTATCCATCTGTCTACTCTTCCAAGGCTATCTGCAGCAAAATCTGCCAGTAACTTTCCCTGCTCAGGATCTCCAACATCACATATAATTCCATAAATTTCGCCATCAGGAAAGGCCAGACGAAGCGATAGCAATGCCGACTCCAGTCGCCGGAAGTTTCGCCCGCAAATAACCACACGATCGCCAGTGGAAAGGAACGCTGAAGCAAGAGCAAATCCGAGACCGGCACTTCCTCCGGTAATGACAACTCCCAGAGAGCGATCCCTCTTCAGTTTATGCATACCCCGCACGTCTCATTGTCTCTCAGGGCCAAGAAGTGAATCATTCTCTTCAAAAGAAATAATCCAGGGGCGGGTTGAGCCTGATTGAAGGTTTTGAGACCCTTTTTCACGATACGGGAGCCAGAACCTGTAAATTTCCATAACACTTTCACCGAGCAGCTCTTTAAGGAGCTCCCGGTCCTTCGCCGTCAGTTCATGGGCTTCATTATCCTGACCTGCAAGCAGCAGAATCGGGGCGAGAATCAGCTCTTCATCTTCATGAGCTTCATCAGCAATGTCAAAAATCGGCTTCCATTCCTCAAACCGAATCTCCATACCCAAAATAAACCCGAAAGCCCATGATGTTGCCGCAGAGTCCGCTTCCTCTGTGGTTTCAAACTCACAACACTCAAAAATTGGAACAAACTGGTCTGCATCAGCATGAAATGCAGCAACTATCGAATGCATATAGCGTATAAGCAGCTGCATGATATTCTGAGCCTCTTCAATCGTGGAAAATGCCTCTTCCATTTCTAGCCCAAGAACAAAAGGAATCCATTCATTTGGCAAAACCTTAGCCGGCCCGATAACAAGAGCAGTAATAAATCCTTCCAGTGCATCAATCGTCATGGTATTACCTGAAGATCTCTCAGACATCAGAAACGCTTCAAGGACAATCATCTCCTCAACGCAAAGCGGCTCGCTGTGTGCATCAAATCCAGTCATCGGACAAAAAGGATTTAAAGATTAAACCAAAATATGACGGGTTTTCCGCCTTTTCCTCTTAAAGTAACGATCTTCTGGAACAACCTGAAAAACGTTACCGAAATAACAGGATAAACTCATTTTTAACCGTAAAACATTGGGATATCTCCCGATATGTTCTTATACTTTTAACTTAAATGTATTTACGGCAAGACAAAGCCCTGAACCTCTTTTAAAAACAGCGCCTATGCCTTTGCAACAAACTCCTCACTCCCCACTGCGCATCAATATTGCGTTGAAACATAGGTTTAAAGCATATCGTTTTTTTGCTCTCTTCTTTGCTTTATCGTCACTTCAATTCGCTCAACCCGCGACCGCTTTCTGTGACCCCTCAACAGAATCGATATTAAAAACCCCACCGACGACAAAAAGTTCGGTACTGCCTCATCAGACCTTCGGGCATATGGGAACGTTTTTTAATGATGTCATCCATTATTTTGGAACCCGATACAGGTACGGCGGTCAAACGGCTAAAGGATTTGACTGTTCTGGTTTTGTACGGTTCATGTACGACAAGGCCTTTAACATGCACCTCCCGCGCTCTTCAAGAGAGATGTCGGCTCTCGGAAACAAGGTCGGAAAGGATGAACTGCAACCAGGAGATCTTGTGTTTTTTCAGACACATGGCCAGCAAATCAACCATGTCGGAATATTTATCGGCAACGATACCTTCATTCATTCATCACTCTCAAAAGGGATTACTGAAGATAAACTGAAGCAAAGCTATTTCGACAAGAGTTTTGCCGGGGCAGTGAGGCTTCTTAACATCCCTGCAGATAAATTGCCATCTACTTCAGTCCAGCCAGAGGCAACCGCTGAGATCACCGAACCTTCCTGAGAACGCTACAGGTTATTAGCAGATTGAGAATCAACATGATATTCCGTCTGCTAATAACCGCTTTCCGAATACCGCACCTCTTTTTTTCAAATATTAACCCGTTGTTTTTTTTGGATTAGCCTGCAATTTTCATAACCATTTCGGATATTACCACATTTAATTATTCCCCGGCAAAATTAAACATCCCCTTTTTTTGTTTATGAAAGTCTTTATAAAACTGACGGTGATTTTTCTTCTGTCGGTATGTTCCGCAGTCATTCTCTTTTGTTTAAGCCTTGGTTTTATCGTTTCACAACATGCTCAAAATCCTGAAAAATCAGATGTCATTATTGTGCTGGGGGGCGATAACGGGCTCAGGGTACGCAAAGGAGCCGAATTGTACAAGGCCGGATATGCCTCCCATGTTATTTTAACAGGGATTGACGAACGATTCTACCATCCTGATCATCCAAACTGGCGGGAACGCCGCATGATCGCACTCGGAGTCCCGAAAAATGCAATTCAGGTCGATGCCAAATCCACAACGACCTGGGAGGAAGCTGAGAACACTTCTGACACTATGGAAGAACAAGGATGGAAACGTGCAATGGTCGTCAGCGACCCGCCACACATGCTCCGTCTTTACCTGACATGGAGCAAGGC
>Ga0118677_10003566_pt1 | contig 29231 bp, 39 predicted proteins | sample AliMusrvi5mmetaG_FD_86154 | JGI IMG/M metagenome (GOLD analysis project Ga0118677, IMG submission 86154) | reverse complement strand
TTCTTGATCGTCAAGCTTCGCCTGAGCCTGCCGGTCGCGTTCGGTTGCATCTGCCGTTGCGGCGTTGTCATAATCGGCCATCGTGTCTCCCTCGGCCTCGCCGATGATGGTTCCGTGTCCGGCTTCTTGCCAGGCATCGGCAACATAATCCTGCAAAATCACTTCGTCTCCCGGGACAAAGGACCAGTTAGCCGACGCAATGGATATCGCCATTTTGAATAGTTTTGACACGTTGTCACCTCCCCAAAAAACAGGGCGAGCGCAAGGCCCGCCCCATTCCGTTTTTGATTATGTGGCGCTGTTGGCATAGTAGGCAATCGGGTGCATACCGGCGTCGACGGCCCTGGAGTCGGCGCGGGCGTATGCAAGGAATCCAACCTGGCCAGCCTCGATATATTTGTCCACGATCCGGAACAGCTGAACGTCCATCACGTCGCGCACGAAGAACGTGCTGAAATCGCCGAACAGAACGCTCTTGGCGTTGGCCGCCATGACGGCGATGTCGTTGTTGACGACGTACGGATAATCGAAGATCGAATCAGGAGCCCCGAGGACCATGCCAGGCTGCCACAGCGGGCGCTGCTGGCCGTCCTTGATCTTCCGAATGACCTTTAGGGACATGTCGTTCATCATCCAGTGACACTTGCCGCCTTGGCGATAGGCCGGATCGACGGCATGGATCATGTCGATCAGGTCGTCGTAAATGATGCTGGTGGTCTGGCCGGTAGTGCCGGTTTTGCCCAATGTGGAACCAACGACGACGCCCTGCGGCTGCGCGGTGCCGGTACCGGTCGTGAAATAGGTGTTTTGAATGCGGCCCAGGCGCTCGCCCAGTTTCTGTGCGATGAACGCCTCGATGTCGATGCCGGAATCCTGCAGCAGTTCAAACGACACCAGGACGGTCTTGGAGCTGAACTTGTATGCGTTCAGCGTGACCTGACCGAAGGTGAGGTCCTGCGCGGAAACAGCTGTGTTTTCAGCGACGAGCTCACCGGTGTTGCCGGTGTCGTTCGCGGTCGGAATCGGCAAGGCATTGCCCAAGCTGGTTTTCATGATGGTGGCTGTCGATTTGCGGATCCCGCCGAAGAATTTCATGGCCGCTTGAATCTGGTCATAGAATCCCTGCGGTACGGTGTAGCCGCCTGCCGTGGTTGTTCCGACGGACTGCGCGCGGTATTCCTGCATCAGTTTGCGCTGTTCAGGCGTCATGCCGTCGTGGCCGTTGATCAAATAGTTTCGGAACGCGATGCTGCGTTCTTCGGCGCTGGTGCCGGGCTTTTCGCCGGTGGCGGGTTTCATCGTGGCTCCCGGATTGGCCCGCAGTTCAGCTGCGGTCTCGGCATGTCGCTCTTCGCGGTCGATTTCAGCCTTCAGGCTGTCCATGTCCGCAATCATGCGGTCATATTGCAGGTTTTCCTCAGCACTCAAGGACCGATTTTCGGTTTGGGCAGCGGTCAAAATCGCATCGGCTTCCTTGAACAATTGGCCCCGCTTCTGGCGTTTTTCGATTGTCGTCACTATATTTTCCCCCTCAAATTCAATTTTTTAGCCCTTATTTCAGCGCCTGCCTTGTTTTCAGGCGGTTGAACGGTTGCATAATCGGCAAAGATTTCCGAATTCGACCGCACCGACGCCGAAGTTGTCGGATAGGCCGGATATGTCACGACGCTCACGTCGAATAACTCCTGAAACCCAGTGATGGTACGCACCGGCATGCCGTCGCGGGTCTCGTCCCAGTTCGCGTCGGAAACAATAAACGCGAACGACATCTGATCGATATCTCCGCGCTGCATGCTGATTAATAGGTCGTTTGCGTATCCCACGTCCGGCGGCGTTATCTCGATGCTGAGGCCGGTGTTGTCGTCCCTGCATGCCAGGGTTCCGGCTTTTGATCTACCCAGGACCATATTGGGATCGTGGTTGATGAGTGCCCGGATGTCGGAGCCTGCCAGCACCCCCGAAAACGCCCCCGGCGCTATTTTCTCAAACCAGCCGCCCATGTCCTCGGAGTAGGCGTCGTAAACAGCCGCATATCCGGCGATTTTCGGCGCGGCCCCGTCCTCGGCGGTCCTAATCTCCGCTTTGTAGGTCCGAATTTCCCGCTGCGGGAGCGTCTGCCGGTGGTTCGTTTTCTGTCCCGGCGCCTGCACTTGTCCCATTCATGTCACCTGCCTTCTTCCCCGAATAATAATCATGAATCATGTCTATCGGAATCATATTCAGCGGCGCTAAATATATGTCGCCTCCGTCGATTGGGTTCATGTTTTCAATCTCCCGCACGTCATTTGGCGACAAAATTCCGTTCTGTATGGCGGTTTTGTAAGCGTCGTACCGCGTTTTTATGTCCCCTCGCAAGATACCGTTGAACAAATGCTCGGCAAACCACTTCTTGCGCTCTTTTGGTGTAAAACACCGTAGGAATATTGCCTGCTCGATGCGCACCGCCCACGGCTGCAGGCAATAGATTACAAACTCCAATGACTGGTGTTCGATGTTGTTGTTTGTCGACCGTTCCAAACTTGACAGTAGGTGCATCGGCACGCCAGTGATCCGTGACACCTCTGATAGTTGGTATTTTCGGCTGTCCAGCAGCTGCGATTGCTCCGGATTGGCCATTACTTCGTGAAATTTCATGCCTTCTTCGAAAATGGCCATGCGGTGCGCATTATCAAGTCCGGTGTGAATCGAGTCCAGCGAAGTCCGCAGCCGGTCATGGGCTTCTTTACTAAGTTTGCTCGGGTGTTCGAGCACGCCGCCGATTCTCGCGCCGTTGCCGAAAAACTTAGCAGCGAAATAGTCTAATGCCTTGGATAACCCGATGGAATCCGCCATCGTGCGTACTGGATTCAGCCCGATGAGTCCAGTCAAGCTCATACCGGCGATATGTAACACCTGATTAAACGGCAGCTTTCGCTGCTCTCCGGTTCGCAGGGTGCATACATACCACAAATCTGCCGTTACCGCGTCCCTTACCGGATAGGTAGACCACGGATTCAGCGGCCAGAGTGCAACGACTTCCCCTGCGCCGTTGCGAACGATCTCTGCATAATGGTTTCCGTATAGCATCATGTGCATAATCTGTGTTTCCCGGTACTGGAAAGCCGTCATTTCCGGGTTTGCGATGTCGTGCAGGACCGAGTATAGCGGATGATTCGGATCACGCTCTTTGCCACGGGGGAGCATCTTTTTATAAACCGGCAATGGCAACGAAGCCATCACCCCGGATACAACCCGGATCGCGGCCCATATCGCCGTCGCAGACAGTGCGTTCATTTCGGACACGACCATGCCGGTCGCTGTCGGCCTGCCGCCGAAGATATCCGCAATTACCGGCGAAAACGACTGCAGGTTGAAGCTGCGCACCAGCCATTGTCCGATTCTCGTTCGAATGTTCGTCTCTCTCACCTCCTTAGACGGTTAAAACCCCGCGTTCTTCGTATATCGACGTGTTGTCCTCGTGCAGAATCGCGCACGCCAGTGCGTTCACGAGCGCCACAATGCCGTCTATTTTCTCCGTGGATTTGTCTTTTACAGGCCTGATGTTGTCGTTTTCGTCCTTTTTTACGGCCAGATTGCCGAACATCCAGCGCAAAACCGGGTTTCCGCCGTGTTCCAGTTCCTGGCCGACCAGCAGTTTTTGCAATTCTTTCATGGCCGGGCTCATGGTTTTAAAGCCCTGCCGGACTTCTGCCACCGTGATTCCGTCGTCCGTCAGATCGAGCGCGATTTGATTGGCGTTCCAGGGATCAAAACCGATTTCTTTGATATCATATAGACCCATTTGCCTGCAAATCTCGGCGCGAATAAACGCCTGATCGATTACGCTTCCCGGCGTGGTCTGAATGAATCCGGCCCGTACCCATTGCGGGTATGGAACCTTATCTTTGGCAAACCGCTCCGCAATCGACTCTTCTGGAATCCAAAATGTCGGCAGGACCGCCGCTCGCTGTCCATCGTGCGCGGGAAAGTACAAAACAAAAGCCGTGATATCGGTTTTGCTGGACAAATCCAGCCCCCCGTAACACGGCCTTCCCTTCAGGTTCTCGGGTACCAGCACACTGCAGGAAGACGCATCCCATATGTTCACGCCCAGCCACTTCGCCGCGCCGTATTTGGTCCACTCGTTCAGCCGCAGCCAGCGGAATATCCGTTCGTCGGCTTCGTTGTTTTCGGCGCTCTGGTACATCTCGGCGACTTTATCTTTGCCGAATGTCACGCCAATCGAAGGATTCACCTTCGCCCATATCTTCGGGCTGCGCCACTGCTCGGCGGCGCGGTCCTGCGCCGTCAGGTTGTTGACTGTTTCCCACTTCCGGCCTTTGTATATCCGGTTTTCGTCCGGGTCGATTCCGTATATGGATACATACCAAGTGGGGTCGATCTTCGCCCCGGTCAGTATGTCTGCCGCCTTTTTGTGAATTTCCCACCCGATGGATTTGCGGTCCGGATCGTCGCCAGACGTGGTGATCGTAAAATATAGCGGCTGCGACCGGGCATCGCCGGACCCCTTGGTCATAACATCCCAAAGGCGCCGGTCCGGTTGCGCGTGCAATTCGTCGAAGATGCAGGCGTGCACGTTCAGGCCGTGTTTGGAATATGCCTCCGCCGAACAGACCTGATAAAAACTCTTCGTCGGCAGATACACAAGTCGCTTCATGGACAGCACTGGTTTGATCCGCTTCTTGAGTGCCGGGCACTGGTCCACCATGTCAACGGCCACATCGAACACGATTGACGCCTGACCACGGTCCGAGGCGCAGCCGTAAACCTCTGCGGCCTGCTCACCGTCGCCGCAGGTCATGAGCAGCGCGATCGCGGCGCCTAGCTCCGATTTGCCGTTCTTCTTCGGGACTTCCAGATATGCCGTATTATATTGCCGGAATCCGTCAGCCTTGAGCGTGCCAAAGATGTCGGCCACCGGCCCGCGCTGCCAGTCCAGCAGTTCAAAGTTGACGCCGTGCCATTTGCCCTTTGTGTGCTTTAGGTCTTGGATAAACCCTATAGCGTTTTCAGCTTTGTCTTTTGAAAACACATCACCCGCCACTCTTCCGCAAGCGTGCCTCCATTGGATCGTCTTCCTCAGCCTGCCCCGGCAACGTCATACGCGACCGGCTACTCGGCGTGAGCCCAAACTCGGAACAGAACGCTTTCACAAGGGACAGGTATTTCTGCGCCATAGAAACCTGCGGCAGTTGTTGCATGTATCCGGACGGAGTTTTGAACATATATCCCTGCTTCTCAAATTTCTTCAGAAACTGGACCAGCTCAACCCACTTGGAATACGATTCGCAGTATCCTTCAAGCGCGGCGCCGTCGACGCAGGTCAATAGGCCCAGTCGCCCCAGCTCCGGCACCACGCGTTTCCATTCCTTTTTTGCCACCGCATTCAGCCACGCCGGACACTTAGGCGCCGCCGGCTTTGGCTTTGGCTCGTTCATGTTTAGCGGGCGCTTTCCCGGGTTTCCGTCCAGCACCTTCAGGTGTGTCGGTTTCGGGCTTGGCCCTCGCGGAGCCCCCATACAATCACCTACTTATCAATTCGGCCTTTCCGCCGGTCAATTGTTCCCACCTGCGGACAATGACGTCACAATACTTCGGGTCCAGTTCCATCGTGTAGCATTTCCGGCCCAACTGCTCGCAGGCGATCATCGTGGAACCGGAACCGCCGAACAGGTCCAGGACGGCATCCTCGCCCTTCGTGTTGTTTGTGATCTGGTAAGCCATCAATGCCAGCGGCTTCATCGTCGGATGTTCGCCGCTTCGCTGCGGCTTGTCAAAGTTCATGACCGTGGTTTGCTTGCGGTCCGACGCCCACAGATGCGACGCGCCGTCTTTCCAGCCATACAAACAGGGTTCGTGCTTCCAGTGGTAATCCTGCCTGCCCATGACCATTGAACTTTTATTCCAAATAAGACATTGGCGTACCTGCAATCCAGCATCCTTGCAGGCAGCCCTAAAGTTGAAGCCTTCAGAGTCAGCGTGCCAGATATAAAAAACGGCTCCGGGTTTCATCACCGAAGTCGCATTGATAAAGGCGTCCGTCAGAAATTGTCGGAACCCCGAATCGTCTTTTTTATCGTTTTTAATCGTCAATGCGTCCTTTGTCTTCCCGACATAGTCCAAGTTATAAGGCGGGTCCGTGAGCAGTAGATCTATTCTGCCCCCCCCTAGGAGACATTCGACTTCGCTCAAAACAGTGCTGTCTCCGCACATCAGGCGATGATTGCCCAGCGAATAAACGTCACCGAGCCTGCTTACCGGTTCGTCGATTTCCTTCAGCGCTTTGTCCGTATCGAAAGTATCTTCAACAACATCCTGTGCGCCATCCAGCATCGCGTCGATCTCGTCCATTGTATAGGCAGTCAATTCGAACATGCCCGGCTCGATTTCCTGAATTAAATCCTTCAGCAGCGGCACATCAATCTTGGACAGTTCCGACAGCCGGTTGTCGGCGATCAGGTCCGCCCACTCCGCCGCATCATTTGAATAATCCTGACGGTCAACCGGTACTTCGGCCAGTCCTAACTTCCGCGCCGCCAGCAGCCGCCCATGCCCGCGAACAATAAACCCGGACCGGGTGCTTATCGTGATGGGCGCCCGCCACCCCTGGGCACTGATAATCTTGGCCAGCAATTCAATCTGCGATTCAGGATGCGTGTTCGGGTTCCGTGGGTTCGGAATAACGCTTTCAATGGGCATCATCTCGGAATGTGAACAGTAAACATCGGCCACGCCGGTACCCCCCTTTGTTACCCCAATAATAAAAAATCTACATTTTCGCCCGTTCCTCTATCGCAAATGAACACAAATATTTGACATACAAACCTTCTCCTTTCGTTTTTAAACAAACAAAAAAAGAAGGAGGCGGGTAGTTATCCCGCAAACCTTCTCACCGACAGGGGGGGGTATTGAAACTTGCGAAAATTTGCGCGTGATGGCAGCGCGCTCGGGCGCCGCCTACCCTCCAAGGAAATCGGTCCCCCTACGGGTCTGTCTCGCCGTCAACCTCGATGCGTCGACGCATGACATGCATCACACAACGATTCCAAGTTGTCCCACTCGTAAGGATCGCCGCCTTCAATGACCGGTCGTCTGTGATGCACCATCGATGCAGGTGTGATCTTGCCTGCTCGCGCGCACCGTTCGCACAGTGGATCTGTGCGTCGCTTCGCCTTACTCAGTTCTTTCCATCGGTTCGTTCTGTAGACGGCCTGTTCCGTTTGGTCTGTGCGTCGCAGTCTATATGACGATTGGTCTGCCTTGCGATGCTTGTCGCAGTAACCAATCTTACTATCTACGAGTGCAGGACAACCGACATGCCTGCATCGTGTTGGCAATCGTTGAGGACTCACTTCCACACCCTCGTTCTGTTGTTCCGCCACTTGCCACCTGATCGTCTGCACCTGGGCGTTACCGGTTCATGCACCAGTGTCAGGACTGGCGCGTCAGGGACGACAGGAGTAGGGGCTTTATGGTATGTCATGCATTGCCGGTTAACGTAATAGACTGACGTTGCGCTGCAATGCTCATTATCGTTATAGACGCACGGGCGGTCACAATGAAGGGAGCACAAAGGCAATCACCTCCTGAAAATAATGGACGACGCAGGAGAAAGGCGCAAAACCTGCGTCGCCATATCGCCCCAAATGGGACAGTCGCCGCGACCATAAGAGTGCGGCAATACAAAAAGCCGCATCGAATGACGCGGCCTTGTTTGATATTAAATTACGATACCATCTTAACACAGGGAAAAGGAGTTTTGGTGCTGCACTTTATTATTTTTATAAACATTCGCGTTTGATTGCTACCCTCACTGTCAATTCAATCAGTTCCCGCCACCAATCAAACAGCGCCCTGCGGGACAAATCGACGCCGTGTTTTGAAATTAGTCTTTCCTGTACATACGATATCCATGCAGGCCTGCCGGGATCGTCGCTTTGTATCAATACGGCTTCGCGTCTCAGTTGTAAAAACGCCGCCTTCTTCGGGCTGAGCATTGACTCAACGATCTCGATCGTAATAATCCAGCACCTTGACGATTCAATGTCTGCGAGTTGCATGCCTTTACGCTGTGTCGGATTGCCGGGATTCGTTGCGTGCGGCATGCCGTCTCCGGTCACAACCGACAGGCAGGCAAACTCCTGCTGACGCTGTGCATAAGTCCTTCGGTACTCGTCGATATTTAGGAGCCAGTCTGCGGCCTGTTGGTTTGGCTTAGTCCACACGTCACGATATTCAAGCATTGTTTCCCTCCCTTACTTTCCGCAGTTTCCTTTCCCAAAACTCGATAGAGGCTGCCGCATTGCGCTGATCTGCGAGCGCCTGCAGCAGGTTTGATAAGCAGATATCAGGCGTCAGTTCGCCGGGCAGGTAAAAGCTGCGGACTTCTTCATTCATCGCTGCACCTCCTTCACTTGAACCTCTTTGTGAACCTGTTCGGGTCTCCATATCGGTAATCATCTCTTGCGGTGCCTTCACGGTCATAGTGCGGCGAGAAACTACAGTCTGCCATTAGGTGCAATATCCATTGGGCGTCTATTGCAAGAGACGTAGCAGTTCCTCTTTTATTTTTCAGCAGCGAAATTTTCCGCAATTCTTCGATAGGTAATTCTTTAAGCGACTTCATGGTCATTCCGGACACCATTTTGATTTTACCTCCTCCATTCTTGCTTTAAGGGCTTCGATCAGCCCGGCTTGCCCGACTCCTTTTTTCTGCAATACCCTCAAAACCTGTTCGTCCATCGTTCCGGCCGCAATCAAATGGTTTATCACTACGGCTTGCGTCTGCCCCTGCCGATATAGCCTCGCATTTGCCTGTTGATACAATTCCAGGCTCCAAGGCAGCCCGAACCAAACGATGATATTCCCTCCGGCCTGCAGGTTCAACCCATGACCGGCGCTGGCCGGATGCGCCAGCAGCAAAGGCGTTTTCCCCTCGTTCCATGCGGTAACGTCGCTGGCATTGTCCAACATCTTGCCTCCGTATTTTTGCTTTATCCGCAAAAGGTCATGCTTGTAACTGTAAAACACCAGCACCGGTTTGCCTTCGTTCGCCTCCAGTATCTCGCCCAGGGCGTCCAGCTTATCGTCGTGGATCCATCGCGGTATTCCCGCCTCATCGTATACGGCCCCGTTTGCCAGCTGCAGTAGTTTCCCGGTCAGGACTGCCGCGTTCCCGGCGATGATCTCCGGTGTTTCCATAAACATGTCTCGCTCAAACTTGTCATAGACGGCTTTGGCAGAGGCCGGAAGTTTCACGCTCACCACGTTGTCGATCCGGTCCGGCATTTTTAGGTAATCCGCGGCCGTCAGGCTCACGCAAAGGTCCTGCAGTTTTTCCTCGATCGCTTCCTTGGCGCCGGGTTTCATGCGCCATGAAAACACCACCATGTTGTTGCGCTTGTCCGGCTCAAAATATCGTTCCCTGTATCCGGTAAGTGTCTTGCCCAGGCGTTCCCCCTGGTCAAGCAGGTAAATCTGCGGCCACAGGTCAAGATAAGAATTCGGCGCCGGTGTTCCGGTCAGGCCGTAAATCCGTTTGATAAGTGGCCGGACTTTTCGAAGTGCCTTGAACCGCCTGGACTTTGCCGACTTGAAACTGGACAGCTCGTCAATAATCACCGTATCAAAGTTCCAGTTCTTTCCGAGATAGTTAACCAGCCAAACCACGTTCTCCCGGTTGATCGTGAACACTTTGCCCTTACATGCCAGTGCGCGGATCCGGTTCCTCTCGTATCCGAGAATCGGGATGATCTTAATCCGGTTCAAGTGGTCCCACTTTTCGACCTCAGTCGGCCAGGTGGATTCCGCCACCCGAAGCGGTGCGATAATCAGGACACGTTCCGCATCGAATTTGTTATACAAAAGGTCCTCAATTGCTGTCAGCGCGCACACAGTTTTTCCCAAACCCATGTCCATGAACAGTCCAACACTGTCCTGCTCCAATAATTTTGCTGTAGCGAACTCCTGATATTCGTGCGGCTTATAAAGCATCCCCAAACGCCTCCACCAATTCCCGGGAATCTATGACCCGGACTTCAAAGCCCAGGGTTTCGAGTTGCCGCTTTCGAAGTATCTGCATGGGTCCTAGTTTTTTCCCTGTGTCCTTCACCTCGACAAACAGGATCCTGCCACCCGGCAGCAGAACAATCCGGTCCGGCACACCCGATGTGCCCGGCGACACAAATTTCCACGCTCGGCCGCCGGCCGCTTCGACGATCTTTTTCAGCCCTCGCTCGATCTGTCGTTCCATCTTCCGGACCTTTCAAGAACCAAAAGCGTGATCGCCATTTTCACATGACGCAATGACGCATGTCCTTCTTTTTCAAGCTGCCATCGAAACATACTGGCGCCGGAACCCGACCAAAACTTATCGACCGCTAAACACGCTTTTGATCTTCTCTTGCTTCGTGGTTTTTCATTTTCATAGTTTATCTCTTTCACCATTTGCATTAGCTCGGGAGAATTCCGGATCACTTTCAAGCTTTCCATATATTGCCCTCCTTTTTTAATTGGAAACTTTTTACAATAAATACCGGGGGGTACCACAGAAATTTATTTTCTAAACTTTATTTATGTAATTCAGGTATTTGGCATATTTCTCACGCGCACGCGCATCATATTTATATTTATTCTCTATTTATCCTATGTATCTAATATTCTGTGGTATCTGTGGTAATAATGGTGAAACCCCCCACGGTTACGCCTTTATCGGGTGCCACAGAATGGTACCACGCAAGGTTTTTTTCTGTGGTATCTGTTGTAGGTATTCTGCTCAGTACCTACCACGCAATTTTTGTTCCGTGGTACCTCTGTGGTACCCACAAATCACTCAAGATTTTCCAATTCAAAGCACCGCTGGTTTCCGTAAGGCTTTGAAAACGGCCGGTTCATTTTGAAGTTCCATCCCCCAATTTTTCGGATTGCCTCGGTGATTTCCCGGCTCTTAATTGGCTGCAGGCTTTTCGGGTCTCCCTCAAGCAGTTCAACCCAAACCTCCATCGCACACACTCGGGTCCGCTTCAGATATTCGCCCTTCAGTTCTTCTCCGCCGAAGTCGCCGCGCCCATGGATGAAAGCCCGCCGCGCCGGTATATTGCGCTCGTACCAGTCCAAAGGCAGCGGCCGCGTCAGATAATCCTCCACCATGCCTACCAGTGCGTTTTCCTGTGTGTGGCCTTCCTGCTGCCGGATCGCCTCGGCTTCCAAATCGCCTTCGAGGTAAAGCGTTTCACCACAGCGGAACAGCTCAACAGCCTCGGCCCATATCTGGTTGATCTCTTCCGTTGTCATGTGGCGCCAGATGTTCTTTGTTGCCTTCCCGTGACGAACGTCCACAGGCCAGAACCTGCGGTTGCCGGTTTGGTCCTTCAGGCAGTCCGGGTCGTTTGTGGTGCCCACGAACACGCATTGCCGTGGAAAGTGGGACACCCTGCGGCCGTAGGCAACACGATACATGTCTTCGCGTTTTGATATGAAGTGCTTGACGGCTTCCACCTCTGCCCGCTTGGTGGCAGTGAGCTCCGCCATCTCGATGATCCAGGCGCCCTGCAGTTGTTCATAGGCTTCCTTGCCCTGGACCGTACTGAAACTGTCCGAGTGCCAATCGCGGGCCAGGCGCTTGATCAGTTCTGATTTACCGATTCCCTGCGGCCCGATCAGCGTCAGCATGAAATCAAACTTAATGCCGGGCGCAAACACCCTGGCCGCTGCGGCAGCAAAGAATTTTCGCGTCACTGCGCGAGTGTACACCGTGTCCTTTGCCCCAAGGTATTCGATCAGGACCGTCTCTGCTCTCGGCAGGCCGTCCCATTCAAGTTTGCATAAATATTCACGAACCGGGTGAAAGGATTTATCTTCCGCAACAATACACAGTCCCGCCAGTATCTTTGCCAGATTGGTTATCCCCCAGCGCGTCTCAAAATAATGCCACAGGTTTTTATCGTCCGGATCATCCCACGGCCGGGGTTTTAGCACCCAAGGCAGCGGTTCCACGATTTCCATTTGCCGGGTAAACGCGTTGATCTTGATTCTTTCGGCAAGTTCCGGCGCATTGTCCAGCACTATTTTTATGTTGTCTAGGCTGTCTGCGAACCGGCCGAATTTGTTCATCTTCAGCCGGGAAATCCAGCTCGCATCATCGTCGGAAAAGTCGGCTTCCGCCTCAGCCCGGCGTTCGGCCGCCAGTTGTTCCTTCACCTTGCCATCCTTGCCGGCAAACTCGACCATGGCCGCGTAACTCGGCAGCTTTACCATGGCCGTCCCCGGCGCCTGGTCCTCGTCGCGTGCGCCGAATTTGTGGATGCGCACCAGATCAAACGCGTTTACCAGGGATCCGCTGATCGGGTCCGTACCGTGGTGGCTGAATGCGAATTTATCCTCGTACAGCACCAGCCCGCCGGCGCTGGTGCCCTTGTTGTATGTGTAGCGTCCCGGACCACAGGCGTCGTATACGTCGGGCAGGAATTCGGCGATGGCGTCTGGCACGCTATACGCCCGGCAGAAGGTTCCGATCAGGCCACCCTTTGCCAGTGGATCGCCCTGTTTCTCGGCAGTCTTTTTGCGCTTGTCGCGGGTTCGGCTCGATTCCGGCCAGAAGGAAGGATCCCGCCAGTCCTCATAGCGTGCCAGCACTTCGTCCGGTTCAAGCCAGGGTTCGTCCTGCACCTCGAAAACAAACTCGGCGTCGGCCGAGGTGCTTGGCCAGTAGAACAGCCGGGAGGGTTCGAACGTGGTGTCGTCGAACAGGTCAAGGCCAATGTCGGCGGCAATCCGTTTGCCTATGGCCAGGGATTCCTCTGGTGATGTGTTGCGTGCCATGGGCACGATCAGCCGGTACCTTGCCGCCTCCGCCCGGTGCTTGTGTGTCGAATAGACACAAAACGCGCAACCGAGCATCAGCCGACATTTGTTGACAAAATGTTCGTCCGCGAAGTCGGCGTCCAGCGTGAGCATGCTGCGCCACGCCACCGCGCCGGTCGAGCGCTTGCCTTCCTTAAGGCCGCCGCCGACAAACCCGCCGACGTCCTTGATCTCGTCCTGCCGTGGCTTCGGCAGCGCCATGTATTCGGCAATCGTCTCGCCGGTCCGGTTCGTGCGGGAAAGCCGGGCAACAAACTCGGACCAGAGGATTTCTTTGTTTTTCCATACCTTCGTCAGCCGGCTGGAGCCGGTGGCTATGGTAAGCTTTCCGTCATGCAGGATTGGCACTTTTTCATCCGGAGCCGCCATCAGTTCAGGTCCGTGGGTTCTACTTTGTCAATAGCGTTAATAGAGTTAATAGAGTTAATAGGGTTTGTGTCGGCAAAAAGATCGACTTGGCTATTCGGCGCTTCACTGGCAGCCTTGACCAACTTCTGCAGATCGGATTCCCACAGTCCGTGGCGCCGGACAACACCGACAAATTCCTCCACGTCATGGTGCGCACAGCGCCATTTTCGATTTCCTTTCGCATCTTCGCTATAGTCGCAGTGGCTGAGTTCATGGTCGACCAAGGCCTGTTGCTGCTCATCAGTTGCGGCCCAAAACGCGGATTCGTTGATGATGATTATGAAATCGTATTCCGCCAAAAAGCGTGTGTCCTCGCTGGTGCACTTCGCTTTTCCCAGGACAACCTTCTCGGCAGTTTCCCACTTGCCAGACCGGAACAGGTATACAATCCGGGCTTCCACCAAATGCGGGTGGTTGGTTGCGATGATTTCCCCGGCGATTTTTTTTACGGAATCCGCTAACCTATATTTTTCTGACATGCTTTTTTCCTCCTCATTTACAGTAGTATTCACTCTCGGCGCCCTCTGCCGCCAGCGGCAATCCTGGCGCCCAAGGCAGTTCCTTTGTCATGAGCACAGCGAGCTCCGCCGCACTGCCGTGTCCCTCTTTGACCTCGCAGACCAGTTCGTCGTGAACGGTGAGAATCACTTTGTAGCCGGCCTCCGTGGCCGCCACCATACCCGCCGCCATAACGTCGCGGGCGATTGCCTGAATACAATTTTCCACGAGTTTCCCCGAATAGGTGTGTTCGCGCCCCCATTTGTAAGTAACACTGTTCATTGATTCGTAGGATAGCGCGGCGCGACCGGTTTTTGGGCTCTCAACTATCTCCGGGCTTTGGTATGCGAGTTCCCTGCCGGACGGCAGCCCCATATAAAGCACACCGTTCCTGACTTCAAAATACAAGTCGTTTTTCAAGTTGTTTCGCTTTCGGGTTTCGACCGCAGCAATCGCGGCGTTCTCCATCTGGCGCCAGAAGGCGACGATGTTTGGGTTTGCCTTGCGCCAAGTGGTGACGATCATCTGCATTTCGTCCTCGGTCAACCCGTCTCGCTCCGCGCCCATTTTCTTAAGCGCACCGACGCCGCCGCCATAGCCACATCCGAGTGTCGCGGCTTTCCCTTTTTGTCGTTCCGGGCTGCTTTTCTTGATCTGTTCCTTTGGTACTCCGTACATTCTGGCAGCGGTTGCCTCGTAGATTTTACCGGCGCCGCGAAATTCTTCCAGCGCCCAGGCTTCCCCGGCGACCCATGCCAGAATTCGGGCCTCGATTGCCGCCAGATCGCATACGATCAGTCGGTGTCCTTTTTTGGCAATGAACGCGGTCCGGATTAGCTGTGACAGGGTTTCCGACACGCTGTCAAAGAGCATTTCCAGCATTTCGAAGTTTCCTTCGCGGACCAGGCGCCGCGCCGTGGCCAGGTCCATTTCTCCCAGCATAATTCTCGGGAAGTTCTGTGGCTGCAGGATCCGACCGGCCCAGCGGCCGGTTCTTGCTCCGTAGAATTGCAGGAGCCCGCGAGCGCGGTCGTCGATCCCGACGACGGCTGACATTGCCGCGTATTTCTTGATTGATATTTTGGATAGCTCTTGGCGAATCTCAAGGACCCGCTTCGTCGCGTCGCTGCCGGCCGCTTTGATTAGCTCCGGCACAGTGGCTTTGGTCAGCTTCTCGATCTCGATTCCTTCGGCCGCCTCTAGCCACTGGGAAAGTTGCTGCACGCTGTTCGGATTGTCGAGGCCTGTTAGATGGATTACCTCTTCGGTCAGGCGCTTACGGTTTTGCGCGTCGCATTGAATAGCGTTTTCGACAAGTTTACGGTCCAGCTTGACACCCCGGTCGTTGATTTCCTGATCCAGTACCCATAGGCGGCGCTCCCAATCGGGCGGCTTATACGCCATGGCTTTTCTTACCGCGCGTTCCGTTTCCACGTCTTGCTTGCAGTATTCTTTGAATAATTCCCACTTTGCCGGATCGTGTCGCGGCAGGTTCCGGGTGCGTCCGTTATTGGCCCTCGTTGCCACGCAGGGCTTGCAGAAATAGGTGATCAGGGTCTTGCCCGCCTTGTCCTTTTGCTCGGCCAATCCGAGCGCCTGGGCCGCGTTTTCAAGCGATCCCGGCAGGCCCATGGACAATGCCGCCACCATCGTGCATTCCCATCCCTCGATCGGCAGCCGGTCGTCGGCGAATTCATTTGCGCGGCAAAGATAATGCGCGTTCAGACAGGTTCTTTCGAAGTTTGCATTAAACGCGGTTTTTGTGTCTCGGGTATCAAACAGCGCCTGCTCGACATCCCTGGGCAGTTCTTCCCCGCTGGCCAGATCCACGATATGAACCGGCGCTCCATCCCACGCATAGGCAAAAAGAAGGACCTCAAAATCCGGCGCTTGTGCGTACTTGTAAACTCCGGCTTTTTTAAGGTCTACGCTGCTGTATGTTTCGATGTCCACGCTGAGCGTTCGCATAGGCTTGTTTCCTTCCTCGGCCTGGGCAGCACACATGGCCGCCCAGGGTTTTCGGTTTTGTTATCCGAGCATGTCTACGTCATCATCATCGAACATGGTGTCAGCACTTTCTCTGGCTGAGCCGAGAGGTTCGCCGTCGGCCTTTTTCTGCACGCCGTTAAGGTATGCGCCGATGCCCTTGCCACCGGTCTTGTGGTTATAGGCGGAGAAGGTGATGGAGGCCCGGACGTAACAGCCGCTGTAAATCTCGGACTGGTCGATGATTTCCTGCTTGTCAGCGCCGACGACGACCGGGGCCTCCGTTGTGCTGGCCGAGATAAACATCATCCCGGTAAGTTCGGGTTTAGGGTTTCCTCCGGGTGGATCCGTGTCGCCATCACGCAGAGGTGTTCGAAGCGTTACCGGGATCTTGCCGCCAAACTTTTCTATCCCGGCTTTTTTGGCCGCTTCGATGGCCGCGTTGACCTTGCCCAGCGTCACATGATCTTTCTTCGGTATCAGGAACATCCCGGAGAATTTTGGCGTTCCGCCATCCTCTGCCGGACGCGGTTTGAACAAGTGCGCGTATGATAACCGGACTACTCCTGTGAGAACCTTTGTGCTGACTTCAGTCATTTTCTGTTTCCTCCTCAAAATCTTTTAACGTTATTGCTTTGGGATCCAGCGGGGCTCCTTTGTGGCTCTCCGGCACCAATGCCGGCTTTCCGGGCGGCGTGATCAGCAAACCATCAAGTAGCTCTGTAAATTTCTTTTTGCCGACCAGGGTTTCCATCTTTCCAATCCCCAGCAGATTTCGTTCGAACAGGACTGCTTCCGGATATCCGGCGCCTTTCAGTTTGTCGGCCACCTTGTCCGCGTCGAGGTATTTACGGCCGGGACCTTTGCCGGCAACCAGTTTGTACCCCGGCCATTCTTTGCCGCCCAGCGCCTGCGCCAGCGCATATTTTTTCATGTCTGCGGCCCACGTCGTCAAATGGTCTGCCTGTGCGAGAATGTCGACAATCTCGGCATCATCCAGAGTGTCGGCCTTGGCGAATTCGTAAACCAGCAGCCGCAGGTTTTCTTCGGCCCTGGCCCGGCAATGGTATCTGGCAAGGCAAAATTGACAGTGGCTGCCCGGAACAAAATCCCCCTCACCTTTGAAGGCCCGCTGCGCGATCGGCTTGATCTCTTCGCCCCACGCGAGCAACTCGCTGACCCGGAACGTTTCGGTTGTTATTTCGTCAATCCTCGGCTGTACGATGGTCACGCTGATCGCGTCGAATTCGTACAGGGATCCGTACCGGGAATATGCGCCGAGCGCGTAGAGTTTCAGCTGCGGATTGTTTTCGGCTCGGACTTTCACGCCTTTGCCGTGTTTGTAATCAATGACCTCAAGCAATCCGTCTGAGATAATAAGCAAATCCCCGGTTCCGAAACCGTCCGGTACCCACTCGCTGAAATCCAACTTCTCTTCGATCATGACCTTGGCATCAACCGTTTGAGCCCTGGCCGCCGATATTTTCTCGATGCAGAGATCCACGTAATACCGGACGGCTTCGAGCATGTCATTTGTAAGGTCCGGCTCATGCTCGGTCTGTTTTCCGGTTAACCAGCATTTCAGCCACTTTTCGCCCAGCGAGTGAGCCTGCGTGCCTTCTTCAGCGTATTGCGATGTTGTCTCCGGGTACCCGGCGCCCAGGCGGGCGCTTGGAGTGCATTTCAACCAGCGGCTTGCGGAGCTGGCCGACAGAAGTGCATGCGCACTCATATCGCTTTCGCCATTAGTTCAGGGTACTTTTCCGCCGGGATGTCGGAAAGCTGTTTGACTTCGAATTCCGCCCAAAGGGCCTTAACCTTTTCCTTGGGCAGCGAAGCCAGACGATCGCGGACCTGCTCCTTGGTGTAATTAGGAGATTCGGCTTCTGGTTTTTCCTTGCCAAAAGCGGCGTCAAAGGCCGCAAAAACCGGGTCCTTTTTTACTGCCGTATTCGGGCGGGGTTTGTTGATTTCCGGTGTGCTTAGGCTGCAAAAGTCTGCCAGATGCAGGACTGTGTTTTGCAGTTCGGTGGCGGAATCCGCTTCGATGGTCATTGTGATTTTCATTTTGTGTTACCTCCTGTTGCTATCCTCTGTATTTCGTTTATAAAAATATCAATTTCTTCTTGTGCCGTGTCCCGTCGCTTGATCGCCTCGACCAGTTCATTTGCTAATTCAATCAATGTCGGTTCCGTCGACGGGTCTGGCGCGAAAAACTGTTCGACTTCTGCGGGTTCGGGAACGTGAACCGACTCCGGGAAGATAGGAACCTTCGGCAAGTCCATGGTGCGCGTTATAGCGTGCCGGTTTCCGGGCGAAACAATCCCCTTTCCCTGTTTCAGCCCGGCCCATTCAAGGCAAGACGCATGAAATAATTCCCTGATTTCGCCGTCCTTGATTTTGTAAGCCAGTAGCCGTTGGTATAATTCAGCCGTCAAATCTTCGGGCCGCTTCCGGATAACTTTCCAAACCGGAGGCCCGGAACAGTCTGTTAATTTCCATGGGCTTGAAATTTTCTGTTTCAATGCTTCTTCTATCGTCGGTTTGTCATTCATGGGGTTCGCTCCTTTTAATTTCCGCACTCACCCGGCACATCGCCATTACTACAATGCCGACGCAGCACCCAAGCGTCAGGCACGCCAGCACCAGGAGAAATAATCCTGCCGCGCTGAAGATCATCGTTCCCTCTCCTTCGCCTCAGCCACGACCTGCCGGATGCGTTCCTGCTCTGCGATGTATTTAGGGCTTTTCGCCCGGCGCCGTTCCACGTTGGCGGCCAAATGTGTTTTCTGCGGCTTCGCCACCGCGATGTTGATATTGGTCCCGGCTTGATATTTCATTTGTCAAAACTCCTTTGTTTGTGCTAATATTAGCGATAGAGACAGAATTTCTTTACTCGGGTTTTGATCTCTCCGAATCTCTGATGTTCTCAGCATCAGGGATTCTCTTTTTGTACCGTCCGACCGCCAGCCTGCGCAGGCACTTGCTGCAGGTTCCGACATAATGAGGGTTGTACTGTTCCTGCTTTGCGTCCAGCAGCCTCGCGCAGTAAGGGCACAGAATCACATCAGCCATAATGTCCAAAGCGCCATCAGTGCCATGCCGATCGTCACGCCCTGCCAGAACTCGGCGCCCTGCAACTTCACCGCATCGTATGTTTTCACGATGCTTTTTCGCCTATCAATGCCGCCATTTGTTTGGCTTTCATTTGCGCTATTCCCCGGTTAATGATTACCCAGGCTTTGCGGATCGCTTCCGGATCAGTTCGGTCTGCGTAAACACGTTCGATGATGAGTTCCTTTTCCTTACCCATAATTTTCAACGCCTTTCATGTCATGGTTATGCTCCTTTGCCGAAAGTTTTTACCCACTCGGAATATGTCATTCTACCCATTCTCTCATGATTTTCGGGGGTTGGTGGGCAAAAAAATAGCCGGATCAACTTTGAGTGCTTCTGCGAACCTAACAGCATTTTTTATACTCAACCCTACGTGCCCCATTTCAATATTGCTGATAGACTGCTTTTTTCGCCCAACCAATGATCCAAACTGCTCCTGTGTCAACCCTTTTTCTTTTCGCGCTTTTTGTAAAACATTACCGATCATTCCTTCACCTCCTTTTCATGTTTACATTTTACACCCGAATATCGGGAAATGCAACACCCGAAAACTTTTTATTTTAATCGTTGACAAACCCGAAATTTGGGACTATGATAACGGTGGAAGGGTTTCAAATTGCATTAAGAGTAAAAAGGGGGAAAGGGGAACATGTTCGCAAAGAGAATTAAAGAATTGCGGTTACAAAAAGAGCTTACGCAGGAAGCGTTAGGCAATATTGTGGGGGCCAAGCCGCAGACAGTATCAAACTGGGAAGCCGGGAACAACTACCCCAATTCCGAGACGTTAATGAAATTAACTGAAATTTTCAATGTGTCGTCAGATTATTTACTTGGCATAAACAATACCGAGAAAATTAAACAAGCGAATCTATCGAGGATTTTTTCAGACAGAATGTCCGCCAAGGCGATCGCTTTATACGACAAAATGCTCGCTTCCGGCATGAGCGAGGAACAAATAGAAAACTATATCAATATTACAATCGCGGTAACAAAAAAAAGCACCCCGTAGGGTGCATTTTTCTATCCGAAGGTTTCAATCCATTGTCTGTATGAAATTGGCAACTCGGTAACTTTTTCTTCGACAATTTCTTTTCCCAAACAGGAAATGTTGGTTGGTTGGTTGGTTGCAAGTTCCGTGCCAATTTTGACTGTATTCACCGATATTCTTTCCCCTTTTCTTACAGTACGGCCACTCCGGTATTATCTGCCCCTCCGCCGCTTGTCACGATTTTATTTCGGGTCGCTCATGTCGAGCGAATTAAGTTGGGATTGGATACCTTTTCTATGATAATGCATAAAAGCTTATAAATCAACTGGCACTATTTGATAAAAAACAGCCCCAAACTGGACGGTTTTTTGGGATTAAATCATAAGGCGGTGGAACATGCACAAGTTTATCAAGGGACTAATTATCGTCTGGACGGTTCTATGTTTTTTTGGGCTTATTTCGGGATGTTTAAACGCCGGGATGATCATGGCCGATAAACCTGTATCAACAGCAAGAAGTGTCGGCAGCGCTCTCGGGCTCATGGTCGGTTTTTGGTTTTGGCTTATGGTTTGGGGGGTTCCTACCGCCATTATGGGAGTTCTTGCATGGGCGTTTAAGCCGAAAAATATTCCTACGGTTTACGTCGCGCCTGCTCCGAATTATTACCCCCAACAGGCTGCAATTCAATCACCTTCCCCTCCACCGATCCCCAGCCCGAATCAAGCGTCGAATTATCCTGCGCCGCCGGTGTATCCCAAAAATGCTTCGCCAGTAAATGTCGCTGAAACATTAATAATCATATTAACCATTATCATTATAGCAGGAATGCTTTATTTCAGGAGGTGATCAATCTTGTCCATCGCTATTTACATGCGGGTATCCTCTGACGTTCAGCAAGAACGCGGCACAATCGAAGGCCAGCGGGAATATGCAGAGAAATACGTCGACCTGCACGGACTGAAAGATGTTAAATACTATGCCGAAGACGGCTTCACCGGCGTGAAGCCTCTTGCGGAACGCCCCGTGGGCAGTCAGCTTGTTGCCGATGCCCAGGCCGGGAACGTATCCGAAGTGCTGGTATATAAGGTGGACCGATTCGGGCGAGACACCCGATCCATTCTTAATGCCGTATATGACCTGGAACAGACCGGCATCGCCGTTAAATCCATGAGTGAACCCTTCGATACCAGCACTCCATCAGGCCGCTTCATGCTCAACATGATGGCCTCTGTTGCCATGCTGGATCATGACACTATCCTTGAGCGGTTTTCTGCCGGTATTAACCGGGCAGCACGGGAAGATAACCGATGGTTGGGTGGTATCTGTCCATTGGGATATACAGTCGTTGACAAACACCTGCAAGTTTTGGAAGATGAAGCCGATCTGGTCCGGAAAATGTTTGATTTTATCGGCAATCAAGGCTGGACCACGGTTAAAGTTGCAAATTATCTGAACAGCCTGAACATCCCCACGGCTTATAACCGTGGCCACGGAAAACGGAAGACGGGGACGTCGGGAATCTGGCAGCCGGGTCGAATTTCAAACATCATGAAAAACACAACCTATAAAGGCGTGCATACTTTCGGCAAGCGAACAGATAGGGAACGCGAAAAAATTGAACGATTGATGCCTGCCATAATCGAGGAAGACCTTTGGGCACGCGCTCAAAAACAATTAGGCATGAATCAGATCGACGCAGCGAAGGCGCGGGGCAACAATAAATATCTGTTGCGCGGATTGCTGAAATGCGGCGCCTGCGGCCGGAACTATTCCGGCAGCCAGAAAAGGGGCGCTAATGCCTACTATAACTGCAATGGGAAAATATCATACAATGGGCAGAAACTCCAGCATTGCCCCAATCCCAATATTCGAACCGACAAACTAGAAAAAGCCGTTTGGGATGAAATTTCTGAAATGCTGACCAATCCTGAAAGTGTTAAGCATATGTTTGATTTTGAATCCCAGCAGAAAAAAATCAAAGAATTCATGATTGAAAAAAATAAGCTGCTTGATAAGCTGAAAGAAAAGAAAAAAGAACATTCTCGACTGATCGACATGATTGTGCGGGGAATTGTGGCTGGCGATATCGGCGAACCAAAACTGAAAGCCCTTGGCGAGGAACAAAAAACCCTCACAAAAAGAATTGAAGACCTTGAAGAATATTTTGCGGCGGCAGAGATGGCAGCTAAGGAATACCGGCAAATTTATGAAACCATTAAAAACGCAAATGAATGGTATGATCAATCCAACCCGAACGACAGACAAGCAATTGTCAGACACTTCATAGACCGGATAGAAATCACCGAATCCAGTGGCAAAGCAAAAGCCACTATATTTTATAAATTTATACCCCCTGACGCTCCATGCACGGACAGGAGTGCATGGAAGTATAGTACATATCATCTGTTTGATCATGGCAGATGGCCATTAATACCGACAAATGGCGAAACTGCGCCGTTTGTTGTGTGACGCTCCAGAATCGCCTACAAGCCCCCTGATTTTATTGGCCGGTATGATCCAATTAACAAAAAAGCCCCTCCGAAACGCCGCAAGCGAATCAGAGGGGCTTTGCGTCTATCCGTGAGTTGTTCTGTCCTTCAGTTCTGCCTGCTTGGCATTGTTCCATCGGTCCACCGTACCAGTGAGATATCCGGTAATTCTCCTGATCCGGTCGAACGCTTGCCGTTCTGTTGCCGTGATAATCACAAACGCCGGTTCGTCAGGGTCAATCTCAATTCGGACAGCTGACAGGGTTTTGTTATGCCAGCGCAGGATTTGCTGGTCGGCGTAAACTTCCGCCTCTGCCGGGGGCATGTCCTCCGGGCAGGTTAACTGGATTCCACGGTATTGCATCCAATCATCTCATTTCTTGATATATAAGTAGCCCATCCCGGCGGCGACTGCCATCCAGAACACGTTCTGCGCTTTAAGGCCTGCCTGTTTTGACTTCTGTTCCTTGGCGTATAGTTCGAAGGACTTGTTGGCTTGATCCAATGATGCGCTGGCTTTCTGCAAGTCCTGCTGCGTCAACTTTACCTCGCTCTGTAACGACAGTAATTGTCCCTTGAGCGTGTCCAATTGTTGCCGCGATTGCGTCAGTTCGCTTTGCACCATCAGCAAGTCCTTTGTCGATTGTGACGAGTCGAGCAGCAGCGTCTCGTTGATCTGCTGCAATCTGGTCAAGTTGCTTTCTAACGTCCGCAGCTGATCCTCCGTCACGGCGTAGGAGGACGCCGAACACGTAAGCGCCGGCAGCAATAACAAGCAGCACAACAACAGCGATAATGATTTTTTTAACATTGTCCGTCATGTCCTCCCTCCTAGAATACTAATTTTAGGGCAATAATCGCCAGCAGAATTATTTCAACGGTGTGCGCGGTTCCGATGCCGTATTTTTGGACAAAACTTTCTTCCGCCGCTGCCACGTCAGCAACAACAGCCACCGCTTCTGTTTTCACAGCCTCCGCCTCGGCCACCGCCTTGGCTTCCAAATCAGCAATCACGAATTCCAGCGCCGCGCACTGTTCCTGCACTTCGGCAACTCCCAGGGCTTCGAGTTGTGCCAGCAAGGCTTTTGCCTGTGTTAGTCTATCATCCATGTTTATCAGTCCTTTCGTTTATATCTTCGTCTGTCATCATTTTCGAATATCCGCAATTCGGGCAGAAATATGTTAATTTTTCGCTGAAGCCGCTGCGAACTCTACTGCCCTTGGCAGTCCCGCCGCAGCTTGGGCAGCTGATTTGATCTCGTAGGTTTCGAGGCTTTGGTAGCTTCCCGGACACCCCTTGATGCAGCCGAACGTTTGAAATCCCCGGCCTGTGGTAATCAGTCGCATGGGCTTGCCGCAGGTTTTGCAAGTCATCAATGATTTACGCCTTCTTTCTATTTAAACGCTTCGTCGTATCGTTGCTGCAGACAGTCCGCATAATTCTGGATTGATTCCGCTTCCGTCATCCCCGGCATATTGCCGTAATACCCGCCGTGATGGAGCGCCATCGCATAATCTGCAAGAGTTTTTGCTTCATATATGCCATCATCACGGTACAAACTAAGATAATGCGCGAAGTAAATGGCAAAGGCCTCGTCAGAATCAAACACTTGATAGTTATCGCCTTCCGGGCTTGTAGCATCGCCGGTGAACCATGCGGGCTGATCTTTGAATTGTTTTATTCCGGCCAGATTGTGAGCCTGTGTTGCGCCCCAATTGGTAAAATTAGCCGACTCATGGACCCATTGAGAATAAATCCAGCGGCATGAAATAGAGCATAGTGATTCTGTTATTTTAGAACACTGAAAATAATGATCATTAAGCATAACTGCCATCCTGCACCGTGAGCGGTACCGCATTCCCGTCCTCGATCATCCACCGGCTGAGCGTTTCTCCGTCCTCGTTCTGGAGCCGCAGGCAGCCATATGTCGCCTCCCAACCCTGACGCGGCGCGAACGAGTCCGGCAAATCCGAACCGCCACCATGAATTACCCTGCCGCGTGGATCGCCTGTTTCGATGTATGTTCTGCCGTAAGCCGGGGCGTTTTCGGCAGGGTACTCTTCGGCTGTGCAGGCGTAATCCCCGCACGGCAGAGACTCGTGCGGCTGTCCCTGCTCATTCACGCCCGGCCAGATGTCGTTGCGACACTCAAAAGACGTATATCCGGTGGCGTGGATATAATAAAGCCGTTGGTCTGCGCGGCTATAAACTAACCTTGACATTGTAACCGCCTCACTTTTTCAACCTATCCAGCAAATTAGCCATCCACGGGATATCCGTATTAAACAAACTGTGATTGAATATCAACCCCGTCGTCTGCGCACCAATCAGCTGCCCCACCTGTACCCAGGTCGGCAGGTCGTAATGCGTGCCCATGACAGCGTTATGATGCCACGCATAAACAAGAGCCCCCAGCCAGCCAAGGCCAAGGACTCCTGCAATGGTAAGCAGTAAATATAGGACTTTCACCGCTCCAGCCTCCCTTCGAGAGTAGCCAGCCGATTAATGATATCGTCAATTTTTTTGCCGTGATCGAGACACGTTTCTCTTGTGTCCTGCGCATACTGCACCGTGGTTGTCACTACCCCGTTAACCGTTTTATCATGGGTTTGCATATCAGCCGCCAAAGCATCAGCCGACTCGATCAGCCGTTGGCTCGAATATACCAATGCCGTCATAATGGGTGCCAATCTATACTGATGCCAAATCAAAAGCCCTAAAACCAACAGCATGGCGGCTGCGGAAAAACCAAGTTCAATAATTCCTTTACCGACCGCGACCATATCCGTGACCATCTTCCACCTCCGCCATAAAATAAGGGCCGGAATTACCCGGCCCCGAAAACTTTTAGACTGGCACTTCTTCCCAGAGCAGCCGGCCGAATACGCTGTGAGTGACGGAGCTGATAGTATTCAGCAGCGCCAGGACGCCGCCCGGCGGAATAATCAGGGATCCGTCGAAGTTCTGAACGCCACCGACCGACGGCGTCGGCGTGGAGGCTGCGACCGTTGTCGTAAGCAGCCCGGACGCGATCGGAAAGTCGGCCGCCTCCAAAATGGTCAGATTGTTGGTCAGGCCGGTAAGGGCTGTCGCCCCGGCGAAGCCTTTGACCTGTGATCCGATGCCCGCCTGCGTTTTTCGGCTGATCGGCGTCAGGCCGGTTGATATAACTGGATTATTGGCCGAATAGGCCCAGACAAAAGCGCCAGGCGCGACACTGGTCACGTTGTTTATGAAGTCCTGCAGGGCCGCCTGTAGCATTACGACGTTGACCGGGCTGGCGGCTGGATTCCAGATCCCCAGGATCGGTGTCGTCGCTGCGACAAGTGTGATTGTGTTTGCCGACAGCGCCACCGGCGCGGCGTGCCCAATCGAAAACAAATTAGCGCGATAGTTCTGTTCATAGAATCTGCCATGCAGCTCGCTGACGATCAGGTCCGAAAGCTGGCCCGCCCTCAAATTGGTTAGGGCCTGCGACGGCAAGGATTGCTGGCTCATTGGCCCTACTGTTGCCTGATTAATCATGTTGTTTTACCTCCCGAATTTTATTTATAAATTATCTGGATCAAAGGCCCTGCACCGATTACGGTTGTATCGTTGTCGGCGGCGTTTGCTGTCGTGGCGTAGGAAATAGCCGTGCTGCAGTCCAGGCCAAGATCGGCAGAGAATTGGCCGGAAATGGTTGTTGACGCCGGAACATACAGCGTCATTATAATCGCAGACGTTCCGACCGTGACGGACCCCGAAAGGATATTATAAAATTTGACGTAAAAAGCCGACGCGGTCGTGTTGCTGATCGAATAGCCATATAATTTGCCCTGGCCGGATTTTGCCTGTGTCAGGTTTGTCGAAGCTGCAGCCACAATTCGGGATATTAACGCGCCGCCCGTGGCGCTGGCCCCGACAGCGATATTACCTGCCGCGGCCGCATTGGCCGTGCCGCCGATATTTGCGATATTAACCGGCGGCGCAGCGCCTGCCGTGACGTTGGTTCCTCCCCATTGCGTAAGATTTGCCGCGACATAATAAGACGTCGGCGGCTGCATCCGAAAGATCGGAATAAGCGTAATATTGCCCAGCGTTCCGCCAGAAACGGATGTCGTCACTCTCACCCGAAAATAGCGCCCTGGAATCATCCCTGTTAAAAAAATAACGCTACCGGGCAGGGTATTGACTGTTCCATATGGTGTTAATGCGTAAGGGTTGTTTGTATTGACCAAAGGACATTGCGACCACGTCAGCGAGTTGTCTAGCGAGTTTGACGTCTCAAAAGTCAATAACCCGCCAGAAATTCCTGTATCACAGTGAATTTCTAGTGATACCTGCCTGTATTGCAGGCAGTCTTGAAATAGTACCTGCGTTCCCGCCAAAGGAAAGCGAAAGGAAACCGGGTTTCCGATTAGGTCAAGAAACTGCTCATCCGCCAGAACCATCGGCATGGCCTGCGCGCGCGTTCGCCCTCCGGCGAAACATGGATAAACGCTTTGCGGGATCTGGTCCTGCGGCTCGATGAAAAGATCGTCCGGCGTCGGCGGGGTTTCAATCGGCGCGACAGCCGCTGGAAAGTCGATAAATATTTGCAGGCTGTCGGTCGTACTCATGGCCGTTGTGTCGACCTCCAGGGTAATAACTTTGCCGTTCACCGTGCCCCCCAGGGCTGGCACGGCGAAGTTGTAAAGCATAATCCCGGCTGTCGTGTTTGTGATCAGCAGCAGCTGATCTGGCGTAAACGTCGGCGTGTCATATATTGTCAGCTGCTTATTTGCCGGATCAAAAATATAATATCCGAAATCTGAACCGATTAGTTTTTTCATGCGTTCTCCTTTCAGCTCAGCGCGATAGACATGGCAATGGCCAGCGCGTTGGTCGTGTCGGTTTTTTCCTGTAGCGCCAGCGGTGTCACCATTTTTGTATTATCAGTCCCGGCCAGAACGTCGGCCTGGGTGGCGATCACAACGCCGCTACTGGACAAGGTCATGTAATTCAAATCCCCACTACTATCAATCCCCAGCACCTGACCTACCGTTCCGCCCTCTTTGACAGCCCACTTGCTGCCGTCAAAATATGCCAGCGCATTTTTTGCCGCCCCGCGCAAGCCGGTCAGGACGCCGTTTAAAAGCTGCGTGAGAAAACCGTAATCCGCCGTTGTGCTTGGCGTACCTAGCACAACCATTTCAGCGAATGACATATAAACAGCGCTTCCGCCAGTGAGTGAGAATTTATAACTACTGTATGCCGTTGAATTTGAAACGGGATAAATGGTTTCGTCGTATGTCGTATCGGTAGCAATAGGCGTCCAAGTCGCGCCCGCGTTATTTGACCCATATATCACCGTTGTACTTGGCAGTCGGTCCGCATAGCCAGCCTGTGCTTTATATTGGAGGCTATTTAAAATATACGGTGACGACCCGATCCAGATTACATCGCCGGTTAGACTATAGGCGGCAGAATGAAAAAACGTCCCGGTGTCTCCGTCGTACCCGTGCCATATTTCATAACCCGCGCCCAGGATCGTCACGGTCGTTGTTAATCTACTGTCCGCCGCCGTCAAAACAGGTATTATGCGTTCGCTCATTTAATCACCCCCAATAGAAAAGGCCGCTTGACGCGGCCCTTTTGTTTATGCCAGTGTAATCGCTGGCCCCGGCATAAAGTTCATTGACGTTGCGGAAATTGCGCTGCCCAGCACTTGCACGACTTGGCCGGTCGTAGTCGGACAAGTTTCCGTGTGTCCGCCCGGCGTGGCCGGGTTTAAATATTGCTTGGCTCCCGGCGTCAGACCCGTAACCTGTGTGTTTGACTGACTGATTCGGTAAACGGTCGCGCTGGCGCTGGACGAAACGGCTGACAGGACAAACCCATGCGCCTCTTTACCAGCCGTCGAAGCGTCGGCCTTGCGGACCTTCGCACCGCTGCTGTTCCAGATATTTACAAAGTCTCCGGCAGCCAATGCCTCACTAGCCGTAATTACATCGCTTTCAGCGCCCAGGCCGACCGGCATTGTCGAAAGGTCTAGTTTTCCAGTGGCGTCCAGAGCAGGAATTTTCCCTGAATCCCCAGCGCCGGCGGAAATAATCTTGCTGTTGACAATCGTGCTGTCGAGCACGCCCGAAGCGTTAAGCGCAATTAGCTTGCCAGTGTCTGCGGCGCCCGCTGAAGTCGTGTTTGGCGTAACCTCTGTTATGATTCCCGCTGAATTTGTTAAAACTTTTTGTGCCATGTTATCAACCTCCTAAACTTATGGGCATTTTAATGTCAACCAGCATCATCGTCGCTGACAGCGGAACGCCGATTTGCAGAATTACTCCCGTTGTCGGCAGAACCTGTGTTAACAGCCCCGAATTACCGAGATACACCGGGCCACTCATCGAGAGTGCCCAGCTGGGTTCCGTTATCTCCCCCAGCGGCAACACCGTCGCCTGAGTGCCATTCAGCGCTGCGCCGGTCGTGAGCCCCAGCACCTGCCGAACGGTGGACGGTGTGTCCTTGTCGGCGTAAACCGCCTGCCCTGCCGAATTAACCGACACAATCCGATGTCCGGACAGGTCCTGCCCGGCAGTTACCGTGAATGTGCTGGCACCCGACGCACCGGACGGACCCTGGTTGATCGACTCGACGACGGTGGCCACGTCCTGGGTAACGACGACAAATATTGTTTCAGGCGCCGGAACGACTACTGCAATTTCATCGCTCATCACACTACCTCAGGACTGACAGCCACGGCCCCGTTCAGCCACCGCTTGACGAGACCGCTTGACGTGATTTCGACGTCATAAACAAATGAGCCGGTTTCCGAGTACCCGACACCGTAAATCGATATGCACGACGTTGCTGCACTTGCCAGCGTCAGGACCAGTGACCCGATCGTCGACGGTTGAAAGGG
>Ga0118677_10002492_pt1 | contig 29245 bp, 22 predicted proteins | sample AliMusrvi5mmetaG_FD_86154 | JGI IMG/M metagenome (GOLD analysis project Ga0118677, IMG submission 86154) | reverse complement strand
CAACGACGGTGCGACCATAACGATTTGTGCCCCGGCGTCCAGCCCGGCCTCACGCCGCCGCATCTATTTTCCGAATTCCCCAGTTGCCGGGGTGCCGATAGGCTCGGGACCGCTGATCACGATGAACCGTGAGAGGAGCCTGGAAATCGCCCGCATGGTCTGACAGTCAGCATTCCGCGCTCCGCCGCGCCTCAGTTTGCCGGTGGCACGTAACTCTCGACCCGTCTGTTGTTAGAAGGGTTGGCATCCGTCTTGCCACCGGTGAGCCACACCGAAGAGTCGATGTTGAGCGGGGTGGCGGAGTTCCAGCTCGAACTGGGCAACGGCAGGGTGAACGTCTGGATGGCATTGGGCATCAGGGTGGTGACGTTGAGCGGAACCGTGCCCGCTGGCGTGGTCACCTTCACTCCGGCATTGACCAACATCTCGGTGCCTTGGTTCTGAATGACCACTTGCAACTGCGGATAGGGCACGTCCGCGCTCGGCGGGATCACATAGTTGGAGGTCACCGCCGCATCGTAGATGCCTGGCGTGTTGGCATTCATGACCCGCCCCACATCGACGGTACCGCCACCGGTGGCGGCATCCGGTCCGGGCGCCCCGACGTCGTCGAGGTGGGTCAGCACCAGATTCATCGCATCCCCGGCGGTGCGCAACGTCGAGCCGCCGCTGCTCATCGCCGCGGCAATCGCCCCGGCCATGATCGGCGCGCTGGCCGAGGTGCCGGTGAAGCCCACCGCCTGGTCGCCGGTCCACGCGGCATTGACCAGATAGCCGGGTGCCGCCGCGGCGAGCGTGCTGCCGCTGTTGGAAAAGGCCATCGCGGTGCCGTTGGCATCCACCGCACCGACGGCAATGACGCCGGTGTTGCCCGCCGGATAGGCCAGCTGGGACTGCCCTTCATTGCCGGCGGACGCGACGATGGCCACGCCGGCCTTGTTGGCGTAAGCGATGGCCTCGCGCACCAGCGCACTGTCGCCGCTGCTGCCGAGCGAAATGTTGATGATGGCCGCGCCGCCGTCCACCGCCGCGACGATGCCCTTGGCAACCAGCATGGTGTCGGATTGGCCGAGGTCATCGGCGATGCGTACCGATAGAATATCCGCCCCCGGCGCCACGCCGGGGGTGAGCGGATCCTTGCCGATGATCAGCGAGGCCACCGCGGTGCCGTGGCCGTTCCAATCCGCCAGATTGGCCGGCAAGGGCACCAGGTTGAGCGAGGTGATGGCGCTGCCGAATGTGGAGTTGGGACTCACACCGGTATCCAAAATGGCCACCAGCACGCCTTTCCCCCAATTCGAGTTGTCGCTGGTGATGCCCAACACGCGCAGCAGTTTGTCGCCCACCGCCACCACCCCGTCCTGCACGATGCCGGGCTTGGGATTGGGCACATAGGCCGGATAGATCAGCGACGGATCCTCCGTCCCGTCAAGCAAGCCCGCCAGATCGTCCGGGTTGAGAAAGCCCACATGCAGCGCGTTGAGCGAATCAATCCGCCCGAGGATGCGCAGGCGTCCCCCGGCCTTCGCCAGAAATTGCTCCAGCGCCGCGTGATCCTTGAACACCAGCGCCCGCTGCCCCGGCAATGCACCCGCCTTGAGCGCCTCGCTATCACTCCGGAACAACTCCCGCTCGCCATGCCGGAAGGCAACCTCGTGCTCCGGCGCAAGGCCGTCCGACGGCACCGCCGCGGCCACCTTCGCAGGGCCGGTCCTAGCAGGCGCTGCGCTGCGCGCCAACCAATAGCCGCTCAACCCGGTCACAGCCAAGCCGACAATCAAAAGCAGTGTGCGATAACGTCCCATGACTACATAAAACCACCAGATCAGGAAAAAAGTAGCGAAATCTCCCATTTGCGCCGTTTTTCCTTCCGCATTTTCGCCCATCCCATGCGATTGCCGCCGCTGCCCCCCCCGGCTAACCTAAGGTTTTTGTTGCTTGATTGGTTTTCCCGAGTATAGACTGCTCTCCGCCCCGTGTACCATGCCAGCGCAGTGCCCCGATGCGCTGACACCGGGCGTTATTTTCACCTCCATTAGCGATGAATCCAGACCGAGCCACTCTCAACTTCCTCAACAGCTTCCCGGTTGACGCCCGCAAACGCGGTGAAATGCTCCAAAAAGATGGCGGGGTGACCCAGATTTTCGGCAACCACCTGTTCATCCAAGGCCGCGTTGAGGACGAGAGTGGCACCCATCGCACCAGCCTGCGGCTGCAAGGCAACCGCTGGTTTGGCTCCTGCACCGCCGAGGACGAAACCATCTCCGGCGCCTGCCAATACGCCACCATGATGGAGCGCATGCACCGCGGCGAGGACCTGCCGGAGTCGCCTAACGAATTCGACGACACCCCGATCCTCGACATCATCGAGGAGAAGCTCGACCGCGAACTTGATGACAAGGAGGCGGACTTCGTCACCAAACTCGAAAAGCGCTACCGCCGCTATGTCATCGAAGGCGAACTCCACGACCACGACATGGTCCGCATCACCCCGCGCTGGGAAATCACCACCTACGAGCCGCTTGAGTTGTGGCCCATCCCACCCGGCGATATCATCGAGTTCTGGAACTACATCGCCTACGCTTTCTATAAGAAGAAGCTGGCCTATCCGGATTTCATGAACGTGATCACCGACCTCGGCCACGTGCAGAAAAAAATGGCCGATTGGGAACAGGAGCGCGAGGTGGCCGCGTGGTACGAGCGCATCGAAAAAGTCAACGAGCGCCCGCCGCAAGAAGCCCCGCTCAACGTCAAGTTCCGCCTCGTTGCCACCATCAACGAGGCGCGCATCGAGATCAAGGAAAGCAAGACGAACCTGTGGATTCAGCTGCGCGAGAAAAGCGACATCGAGCGTTATGTCGAGCTCCACCATGAGGCGGCGCTGCTGATGGATGCCTCCAGCCAGACGCTGTGGGAACACTTCCTGGCCTTCATGCGCAAGTACGGCGACACCACCCTCGATTTCGACCAAGAGGAATCCTGCCGCTTCATGAACCGGGTGTTCCGCCAGCCCGCCCTCAGCGGCTACATCGTCAACCTCGACGACAAGGAATTCAAAGTCTCCGAGGAGGCCCTCAGTTGGGTCTGCGAGGACGATCCGTATGATAACGCCAGCTTCGCCCTGCAACTCGTCACTTCCACCGGCGAAAACGTCTCCCACTCGGTGCGCCTGCTGCCCGGCCGCAAGGAACTCTATCAATCCGACGAAACCGTCTTCCCCGGCCCGCCCCGCTGGCTCGAGGAAACCGACGTGATGCCGCGCTACCTCATCCCCAAGAAGGTCATCGATTCGCTCGAAGGCGTCGAGTTCCTGCGCAAAATCGGTGCCACGCTGCCCGAATCGCTCAAGAAGCGCGTCGTCGATCTGGAACTGCGCCCGCGCTTCGAGATGAAACTCGTCGCCGGCCTGACCGCCGCGGAAACCGAGCACCTGGTGGTTGACGTCACCGCCGTGGAGACCAAGGGCCGCCGCACCGAGCATCTGACCAAGGACGGGTGGGAACTCGCCGAGCAACAGCCGGTCAAAGGCCGGCAACTGTTGCGCTTCGCCCGCGAGGACCTCTATCCGGTCCCCGCCACCCTCGATGACATGGGCCTCGCCTACGACGAGAAAATCCTCTCCTTCAAGAGCCGCATCACCAAGCAGTTCCCGGAACGCTTCGCCGAGTGGATCAAGAACATGCCGCCGAGCATCGAGCTGGACATCGACCTGCGGCTCAAGTCCATTCTCGCCGACCCGGTCACCGCCGCAGTGCGCTTCGAGGTCGTCGGCCAGGACATCGACTGGTTCGACCTGCGCATCGTCATCGACGTGCAGGGCGTCAATCTATCCAAAGCGCAGATCCGCCAGCTTGTGGCCGCCCGCGGCGGCTACGTGCGCATGGACGACGGCTCGTGGATGCGCCTGGAAATCAAGCTGGATGCCGACCAGCGCGAGGCGGTCACCCGGCTCGGCCTCGATCCGTTCGACTTGTCGGGTGAAACCCACCGCATGCACGCCCTCCAACTTGCCGATCCGAAGGCAGCGGAAGTGTTTGATCCGAAGGCATGGAAGCGCATCAAGGACCGCGCCGGCGACATCAAGCTGGAAATCAACCCGGAAGTCCCCGAACGGCTCAAAGCCGTGCTGCGGCCCTATCAGATCGATGGCTTCAAATTCCTCACCTACCTTTCAGTCAACAACTTCGGCGGCATCCTCGCCGACGACATGGGCCTCGGCAAGACCGTCCAGGCCCTCGCCTATCTCATCTGGCTGATGGAGGAAAACGAAAAGGCCGGCATCCCCAAGAAGCCCGCGCTGGTCGTCTGTCCCAAATCGGTGTTGGACGTGTGGGCCGGGGAAGCCGAAAAATTCGCACCCCACATCCGCGTCAAGATCCTGCGCAGCCGCGATGACATCCAGGTCGATGAGATCCAAAACAATGTGGACATGTTGGTCCTCAATTACGCCCAACTGCGCGTCTGCGGCGAGGAACTCAACGGCATCAAGTGGCTCACCACCATCCTCGACGAAGGCCAGCAAATCAAGAACCCCGACTCCAAGGCCGCCAAGTGCGCCCGCGAGCTGGATTCCCAGAACCGCCTGGTGCTCACCGGCACCCCGATTGAAAACCGCCTGATGGACATGTGGTCGCTGATGGCCTTTGCCATGCCCGGCGTGCTGGGTTCGCGCGCCTACTTCAAGAAACGCTTCGACAAACGCAAGGACCCGCTCAGCCAGGCGCGCCTCGCCTCGCGGCTGCGCCCCTTCCTCATTCGCCGCACCAAGCTGCAGGTCGCCCAGGACCTGCCGCCGCGCACCGAGGAGGAGGTCTATTCCAAAATGGAAGGCGTCCAACACGAACTCTACAAGGCCGAACTCAAACGCATCCAAAAGGCCCTCCTCGGCCTCGACTCCGACGAGTCGGTCAAGAAAAACTCCTTTGCCATCCTCCAGGGCCTGATGCGCTTGCGCCAGATCTGCTGCCACCCCGGCCTCATCGATCAGAAGTACCTCAAGGAGGAAAGCGCCAAGATGGAATCCCTGTTCTATCTGCTAGATCAGCTCTACGAGGAAGGCCACAAGGTGCTGGTGTTCTCGCAGTTCGTCACGATGCTGGATCTGATCAAGGCCCGCCTCGACCTGGAAAGCCGTCCCTACAACTATCTAACCGGCCAGACCAAGGACCGCAAGGGCGAGATCGAGCGTTTCCAGACCACCAAGGATCCCTCGGTGTTCATGCTCTCGCTCAAGGCGGGCGGCGCCGGCCTCAACCTCACTTCCGCCTCCTACGTCATCCTCTACGACCCGTGGTGGAACCCCGCCGTGGAAAACCAAGCCATCGACCGTACCCACCGCATCGGCCAGAAAAACAAGGTGATCGCCTATCGCCTGCTCACCCGCGACACCGTCGAGGAGAAAATCCGCATCCTGCAACATCAGAAAACCCAGCTCGTCACCAACGTGCTCGGCGATGAGGGCTTCGCCTCCAACCTCGACCTCAACGACCTCCAGTTCATCCTCACCCACAGCATCGACGAGGAAGAGTTCAAGGAGTGACCGAAATGCCCGACCCCGCCTACGTCCGCGACGCCTTCGCCCGCATCGCCGACCGCTATGTCCTAACAAATCACATCCTCAGTTGCGGCGCCGACCTGTGGTGGCGCCACGTCGTCACCGCGCGCATCAAGGCGTGGCAGCCCGCGCGCCTGCTGGATGTGGCCAGCGGCACCGGCGACCTGGCTCTCAAAATCCAACAGAGCTGCCCGGACTGCGCGGTCACCGCCTCGGACTTTTGTGCCGAAATGCTCGCCCATGCCGCGCGCCGCGGCGTGTCTAACACCATCGTCGCCGATGCCCTCGCCCTGCCCTTCGCCGATGACGAGTTCGATGCCGTCACCGTCGCCTTCGGCCTGCGCAACATGGCCGACTACCCCAAGGCCCTGCGCGAAATGGGCCGCGTCCTCAAGCCCGGCGGTCACCTCGTCATCCTCGATTTCTCCCTGCCCACGGGCCTGCTGCGCGTCCCCTACCGCTTCTATCTGCACCGCGTCCTCCCCCACCTCGCCGGCTGGCTCACCGGCCACAAGGACACCTACCAGTACCTCGGCGGCTCCATCGAAACCTTCCCCGCCGGCGGCGCCATGACAGCGTTGTTAGAATCCTGCGGCTTCCGCCAGACCGCCTTCACCCCCCTCACCGGCGGCGTCGTCACCCTCTATCAGGCACGGAAGTGAGCGTGATGCCCCTGCAAGCCGCAAGAGCATGCGATGGTTGAAGGACGAAGGCCCGCCCTAATCCAGCCTGGGGCAGCGCCCCGGCTTCTGACTCATCCAAACCAAGAGGAATTCCATTCTTATATCAGTGGATTCAGTGGTAAGCATCGTCCCGTGCGAGTAACAGGACTTCGCTAACCTGAGGCGCGCATCCGGGGGCGTGAAATACGTTAGGAAATGGCGGACATGAACGATTGGGGTGGACACCCCAGTTGCGCCCGTGCCAATCCCACCTAGGGTTTGTGAGATTAAGTTCAAACATGCCCACCCCCCCAACTCCACCGTGAAATCCATAACATATCTCCGCATGGCGGCTCTCGCCGTGCTCGCCACTTTCCCAGCCCAGCACGCCAACGCGTGGGATGCGCTGAGTGCCAACCCGAAGAACCCCTACATCCTCCAGTTCCGGGGTCAACCCAAGGTGTTGCGCACCTTCGGCCAGCACTATGATGCGGTGGTCAATTCCGGCATGGATTATCTGCCATACCTTAACATCCTGCAGCGCGACGGCATGAACCTGACCCGCGTGTTGCTGCTTGGATTCATCGACGACACACCCACCGCGGCCCTGTTCAGCCAACCGTGGCCGCGCAGCAGCGCCAGCGGCACCGCTCTGGACGGTCTCGGCAAGTGGGACCTGTCCCAGTGGAATGAGGCCTATTTCACCCGGCTCAATGCCTTCGCCCAAGCGTGCAGCGATCACGGCATCGTGATCGAATTGTCGCTGTTTTGCACTTTTTACGTTGACAGCCAATGGCAGGCGAGCCCCTTCAATCCGTCGAACAATGTCCAGGGTTACGGGCCGGTCAGCCGCTACGACAGCCTGCGCCCGGTCGATGTCAATCTGCTGGCGGCGCAACAGGCCGCGGTGCGCCGCATCGTCATCGAGTTGAACCGTTTCGACAACATCTACTACGAAGTTCATAACGAGCCGTTCTGGAACGAGCCCGGAGTCAAGGACGCGCAGGAGGTGGACTTTCAAAACCGGACGCTCGCAACGATTCGCGCGGCGGAGGTCGGCTTGCCCAACCGGCATCTGGTGGCTCACAACTTTCCGCAACAATCCGCCGCAATGTCGAGCGACTTCGACATGATCAACGAGCACTACCCGACGGCGGTGCAGAGCACGCCGATCGCCGGTGCGGATGCGCTGTTGCGCGACCAGTATTTCCGCGGCAGGATTCTCTCGCTGGATGAAACCAACAATACCAACGCCGTCGAGGCGCGCTTGGAATGCTGGATGTTTCTGCTCGGCGGCGGGGGGATTTACGACGGCCTCGACACGCAGCATTTCGCTTACAGCGTCACGGACCCGTCCGGCGACAATGCCTTGGGAGCAGTCTTCCGCGGGACCGTGCGCAACGGTGCCAACTATGCCGAGAATCTCAACCTGGTGGCCATGCGCCGCGACTTGTCATGGCTCACCGGAGGTCTTCCGGCTGGCGCCACCTTGCAAGCCATGTCCAGCCCGGGCCAACAATACGTGGCGTATTGGCACCACGGCAAAAGCGTTGGGACCTATCAACCCTCTTACAATCAGATCGATAATTCGAGCTTCATCGTGTCGCCGGTGGTGGTGCTGCCGGCCGGGACATGGCGGGCGGTATGGACCCGGCCGGCCGATCTGGTGGTGTTGCGCAGCGAGAGTTTCACCCATGCGGGCGGCGCACGCACCCTGGCGCCCGTAACCTATCAACAGGACGTGGCCCTGCGCATCGACCTGACCGGCGCGGGCGACACCACGCCGCCGCCGACACCCGCAGGTCTGTTAGGCGTGTCCAATGCCAATGACTCGATCACCTTGTCATGGACTTCGGTACAAGCCGCCGACCTGGCATCCTATCGGGTTTACCGCGCGAATGCCTCGCCAGTCCCGCTCGACAGCGCCCATCGCATCGCGGTGCAACTGGCGGGAACCACGAGCTATGCCGATGCCGCCACCAGCGCCGGCGCCACTTATTTCTATGTGGTGACGGCGCTCGATCTAACTGGCAACGAGTCCGCCGCCAGCAGCGAAATCAGCGCCACCTCCGGCATCGGTCCCACCGCCAACGCCGGCCCCAATCAGCAAGTCGTCGATCAGGACGGCAACGGCTCGGAGGCCGTGACCCTCGACGCCAGCGCCAGCGTGGCGGGCGGCTCCCCGATCATCTCCTATGCTTGGTCAAGCAACGGCACGTCGCTCGCCAGCGGGGTGAGCCCCACCGTCATTCTCGCGGTTGGTCAGTACGTCATTCAACTGTTGGTGACTGACGGCAACGGTCTTCAAAACCTCGCTGAAATGGTGGCGACGGTCACCACCGTGGGCTTGGTCAACGGCAGTTTTGAGGCCGGCTACCAAGGCTGGACAAGCAGTGGCAATCAAGCGATCCAATCCGCTCCACCCTACGCCGCAAGCAACGGCAGCCAACTGGTGGTCTTCAACGGCGGCAATCTAACACCAAACGGAATCCTCACCCAAACCTTTACCACCGTCGCAGGACAAACCTACACGCTGACCTTTGACGCCGGGGTGTTGTCCTTCAATACGAAATCCCAGACCTTGGGGGTGACCGTCACCGGCACAGGCATCCTGTTGACCCAAGCCATCACCATCAACGGCTTGGGTGGCGGCACCAATCGCTGGTTGCCCCAGAGCTTCACCTTTGTGGCCAACCAATCGACGAGCACGCTGACGTTCGTCGATCAGTCCACCTCGACCAACAATCTCGACCTGCTCCTCGACAACGTGTGCGTGACCCGGATCACCACTGGTCCGAACACCGCGCCGGTGGCCGTGGCCGATGGTTTTGCGACCTTCCAGGACGACCCGCTACTGGTTCCGGCCCCGGGGGTTCTGGGCAACGACAGCGATGCGGAGTTCAACCCGCTCACCTGTGTGGTGAACGCCACAACGCTCCATGGCACACTTTCCATGGCTGCCGACGGGGGCTTCACCTATACCCCGGCCGCCGGGTACACCGGGTCGGATTCCTTCACTTACCATGCCAACGACGGCAGCTTGGATTCTAACATCGTGACCGTGGGCATCACCATCAATGCCGTGGTTGCCGGGACCTTGGCCAACGGCAGTTTCGAATCCGGCTTTACGAGTTGGACCACCAGCGGCAACCTGTCGATCAAGTCCTCGGCACCTTACCCCGCGACCGATGGCACTCAATTGGTGGCGTTCAACGACGGCCAAACCACGCCCAACGGCGTGCTCACGCAAGCCTTCGCCACGGCACCCGGACAAGCCTACACGCTGGCCTTCGACCTGGGCGTCCTGGCCTTCAATTCCAATTCCCAACAAATGCAGGTGACCGTCACCGGCAGCGGCAGCTTGCTCGACCAGTCCATCACCCTCAACGGCTTGGGCGGGGGTGCGACGCGCTGGGTGCCCCAGAGCTTCAATTTCGTAGCTAACAGCGCTTTGACCAGCCTCACCTTCCGCGACCTGTCCGCCTCGACGAACAACATCGACCTGCTGCTCGACAACGTCCGGGTCACCAACCTGGCCAGCGCTCCGAACACCGCGCCGGTGGCCGTGGCCGATACCTATGCGACCGTCCAGGATACCGCGTTAGTGGTTGCGGCCGCGGGCGTGCTGGCCAATGACACGGATGCGCAGGCCAATCCCCTCACCGCAGCGCTCAATGCCGGTCCGAGCCATGGCAGCGTCAGCTTGAATGCCAATGGCAGCTTCAACTACATGCCGCTCGCCGGTTACACGGGTGCCGACTCATTCACCTATCATGCCAATGACGGTCTCCTGGATTCCAACATCGCGACCGTGAGCATAGCCGTCACAGGGGTGGCTGCCGTGATCCTGGTCAATGGCAGCTTCGAGTTGAACTACACCGGCTGGACGACCTCCGGTAACCAGTTCATCGAGTCGAGCGCGCCGTACGTCGCCTCCGATGGCACCAAGCTGGTGGCGTTCAATGGCGGGCAATCAACGCCCAACGGCGTACTTTCACAGGCCTTCGCCACGACGGCGGGACAAACCTACGCGCTGGCCTTCGACGCCGGGGTGCTGGCATTCAATACCAACTCGCAGACCCTGCTGGTGAGCGTCACCGGCAGCGGCAGTCTGCTTGCACAATCCATCACCCTCTTCGGCGCAGGTGGAGGCTCGACCCGCTGGACTCCCCAGAACTTCACCTTCGTGGCGAACAGCGCCACGACAACCCTGACCTTCAGCGACCAATCCAGCTCAACCAACAACCTCGACCTGTTACTCGACAACGTGCGCGTGACCGTGGCGGCAAGCGTGATGGCGGTCGCGACGCCCTCGATAGGCAGCAGTGCCAATGTCCTCGCCCAAGCCCTTGCGCCCCAGCCTGAAAGCATGGGCACCCCATCGCTGGCGGGCACGCCAGGGGCACTCACCATCCGGATGAGCGCCACACAGGCCGGTTCCTATGTGCTGGAGCGTTCGCCCGACCTCAAGACTTGGGAGCGTGTCAATGAAATTCAAGTCAATCAGCCCGGCCCCATTGAATTTCACGATTCCACTGACGCGCCTGGCAGCGGCCCGCCCCCACCCGCGACGTTTTACCGCATCGGTCTCCAAACAGCGGCGGTGGCGGAGTAGCCGCTGCAAAAATTCCCTCTGTGATGCCGAGCGCGGCGGAGTGGAATCGTCCTGCGGCAGGAGGTGAAAAAAGCCGTTGACGGCAACGTGAAGCGCAAATAGTTTACACTCGCCTTTCCAGCGTGAATCGACGTAACCCCCAACTCGACTGTGAACGCGCAAACCCGCTTCCGCGCGGCGGTGGCCGTTGCCCTGCTAAGCGTGCTGTCGGCCCCCCTCGCCACGGGGTGGGAAGTGTTGCGCTCCCACCCGCAAAACCCCTACATTCTCCAGTTCCGGGACCAACCCACGGTGTTGCGCACCTTCGGCCAACACCGTGAGGTGGCGGCCAATTCGGGCTTGGAATATCTGCCCTATCTCGACGTTCTGCAGCGCGACGGCATGAACCTCACTCGCGTGTTCCTTCTCGGTGTCGCCGATGATACCGCCACCGCTGACCAGTTCATCCAACCGTGGGCACGCACCGGCACCAATGGCACCGCTTGGGACGGTCTGGGCAAGTGGGACTTATCCACTTGGAACGAGGACTATTTCGTCCGGCTCAATAGCTTCGTGCAGGCCTGCAGCGATCGTGGCATCGTGGTTGAACTGAGTTTTTTCTGCACCTATTACGACGATTCCCAATGGCAGGCCGGCCCCTTCAAACCGGGCAACAATGTCCAGTATTACGGGCCTGACAACCGGCGCGACTGCCTGCGTCTGGTCGATGCCAACCTGCTGGCGGTGCAGCAGGCAGCGATGCAGCGCATTGTCCAAGAGTTGAACCGCTTCGACAACATCTACTTCGAGATCCAAAACGAACCGTACTGGAACGAGCCGGATGGGGCGGACGATCAGGAGGTGGCCTTTCACAACACGATGCTAGCGACGATCCGCGCGGCGGAGGCCGGCCTGCCCAACCGGCATCTGGTGGCCCACAACTTCCCGCAACAGGCCGCCGCGCTGTCAGCCGATTTCGATCAGATCAACGCGCACTACCCGACGGCGGTGTTAGGCGCGCCGATCACCGGTGCCGAGGCCTTGCTGCGCGAGCAATCCTCCAGCGGCCGGCTCCTCGCGCTGGATGAAACCGACAACACCAGCGCCGTCCAAACGCGCTTGGAATGCTGGATGTTCCTGCTTGGCGGAGGAGGGGTGTACGACGGCCTCGATGTGCATCAGTTGGCTTATACGGACGAGGATCCGGCGGGTGACAATGCCGTGGGAACGGACTTCCGCGGGACCGTGAGCCAGTGCGCCGGCTATGTCGAAAACCTTCATCTGGTGGCACTGCGCCGCGATTTGTCGTGGCTCACCTCCGGCATTCCGGCCGGCGCCACGTTGCAGGCGATGGCCGATCCGGGCCAACAGTATGTGGCCTACTGGCACCACGGCCAAAGCGGCGGACTCTATCAACTCTCGTACGATCCCATCGACGATACCCCCTTCGAGGTGGCACCGGTGGTGGAACTGCCGGCCGGAAGCTGGCGGGCGGTGTGGACCCGCCCCGCCGATCGGGTGGAATTGGCCAGCGAGGAATTCACCCATGCCGGTGGCGCCCACACCCTGGTGCAGGTGACCTACCAGCAGGACATCGCCCTGCGCATCGACCGAACCGGTCCGGGCGACACCACCCCGCCGCCCACGCCCACCGGGCTCGCCGCCATGTCCCCTGCCGATGGCTCGATCATTTTGTCATGGAATCCGGTACAAGCCGCCGACCTCGCCTTCTATCAGGTTTACCGCGCCGAGACCTCGCCGGTGCCGCTCGACGACTCCCACCGCCTCGCGACGTCAGCGGCGGCCACCCCGAGCCTTGCCGATGCGGCCACCGTGGGCGGCACCACCTATCACTATGTGGTGACGGCGCTCGATCTAACCGGCAACGAGTCCGCCGCCAGCCGCGAAGCCGTCGCCTTGTCACGGGTCGGCCCCACAGCCAGCGCCGGGCCCGATCAGCAAGTCGTCGATCAGAATGACGACGGCGTTGAGAGCGTGACTCTCGACGCCAGCGCCAGTGTGGCAGGCAGTTCGCCGATCATGAGCTTTGTGTGGTGGGAAAGCGGCACGCCGGTTGCCAGCGGCATGAATCCGACACTCGACCTCGGCGTGGGTGAGCATCTCATTGAATTGGTGGTGACGGATGGCAACAACCTTCAAAGCAGCGCTGAAATGGTCGCGACGGTCGCCGCCAGGGAATGGTCGGAAGCGCCAACGCTGGCAGGCACGCCTGGGGCCATCAGCATCCGCAAGTACGCCAAACAAGCCGGTTCCTTTGTGCTGGAGCGCTCGCCCGACCTCAATACCTGGGAACGCGTCAGTGAAATTCAACTCAACCAGCCCGGCCCCATTGAATTTCACGATCCGCCTGACTCTGGTGCCAGCGACCCGCCCCCAGCCACGATGTTCTACCGCATCGGACTCCAATCGGCGAGCGAAGGGGAATAGAGCAGCAAGAGTGGCAAGTGGCGGGTGGCGGGTGGCGGGTGGCCAGTGGCACGGGAAATGGACCATGGCACGCCCCTCGCCACCTGCCACCTGCCCCTGGCCATCAGCTCCCCCGGTGGAATTTTTCCAACCAAATCCTTGTCATGGGCGAGGTGCTGGGTTACCCCTTCGGCCCTATGGCAACCTACCGAGTCCTTGTGTCAGACCCCATTTCGGAAAAGGGCGTGGAGGCCCTGCGTTCCACTCCCGAGCTTGCAGTGGATGTGAAAACCGGACTCAAACCCGAGGAATTGCTCGCCATCATCGGTGACTACCACGGGCTGGTGATTCGGTCCCAAACCAAGGTGACCTCAGCGGTTTTCGCCGCCGCGACGAACCTCAAGGCAATCGGCCGCGCCGGGGTGGGGGTGGACAACATCGACCGCACCTGTGCCACCGAGCACGGCGTGGTGGTGATGAACACACCCAGCGGCAACACCATTTCCACCGCCGAACACGCCTTTACGCTGATGCTGTCGCTGGCCCGCAACATCCCGCAGGCCCACGCCTCGATGATCGCCGGCAAATGGGACCGCAAGTCGTTTGAGGGCATCGAGCTGTTCGGCAAACGCCTCGCCATCATCGGCATGGGCCGCATCGGCACCGAGTTTGCCAAGCGCGCCCAAGCCTTCGGCATGAGCGTCGTCGCCTACGACCCGTTCCTCACCGCCGCCCGCGCCCAATCGCTCAAGGTCGAACTCGCCGAGTCGGCCAACGACGCCCTGCGTGGCGCCGACGTGGTCACCCTTCACATTCCGCTGACCCCGGAAACCAAGCACCTGCTCAATGCCGAACGCATCGCCCTGATGAATCCCGGCGCGCTGATCATCAATTGCGCCCGTGGCGGCCTCGTCGATGAGGCCGCCGCCAAGGCCCAGCTCGATGCCGGCCACCTCGCCGGCATCGCCCTGGATGTGTACGAAACCGAACCGCCGCCGGCCGAGTTCCCATTGTTGGCGGCGAAAAAATGCGTCTTCACCCCACATCTCGGGGCGTCCACCGCCGAAGCGCAGGAAAACGTCGGCACCGAGGTCGCCTATCAGATTCGCGATTTCCTCGTGACGGGTGAGATCCGCAACGCGGTGAACATGCCCAACCTCGACAGCCACACGCTCGAAAGCGTCGGCCCCTACCTTAACCTCGCCAGCTCGTTGGGCAAGTTGCTCTCCAAAATCGCCCCCGAACAGTGCGACGCCATCCGCGTTTCCTACCTCGGCCCGGTCTCCGAACTCGACACCGAGTTGATCACCCGCACCGTGCTCACCGGCTACCTGGCCAGTGCCCACAACGAGGCGCAGGTCAACCTGGTCAACGCCCCCGCCATCGCCAAGGCCCACGGCATCCAAGTCAGCGAGGCCACGGCCGCCCTCGCCACCAATTGTACCGAACTTATCGAAGTCTCTGCCATCAAGGGCAGCGAAGCCTGCACCGTGGCCGGCACCTTCTTCGGCAGCGCCGCGCGCATCGTCCACATCGCCGGCCATTACGTCGAAACCAACCCGCGCGGCCGTTTCCTCTTCGTCGAAAACGATGACCGACCCGGCATCGTCGGCACCGTCGGCACCTCCCTCGGCGCCGCCGCCGTCAACATCGCCAACATGGCCCTCAGCCGCACCAGCGACCGCAGCCGCGCCGTCACCGTCATCGAAGTGGACTCGGAACCTCCCCTCAGTTTGTTAGACCACCTGCGCAACACCCCTGGAATCCTGCGAGTTCTGAGCTTTGAACTTTGAAAGTGAAAATTTCCGCAAAATTCCGTTGCCAAGTCAGCCAAGCGCCACTTACCTTCTCTCCGGCATGAAAAAACTCGTCCTCATCGCTTCATCCCTTATCGCTCTCTCTGGCTTTGCAGCCGCAGACATTCAGGCACCTCCCGGCTCGCAATACACCTCGGGCCGCAAGCTCGGTCGCGCCATCGGCAACATCCTCTACGGATTCATGGAAATCCCCGAGCAAATCGTCCGCAAGGATGATGAGTTCGGCCGCAAGGGTGCCTGGTCCTACGGGGTGGTCGATGGCACCAACCGCGCCTTGCGCCGCCTCGGCTACGGCTTCTACGAACTCTTCACCTTCACCTGCCCCACCTATCGTGGCACTTACAAACAGCCCTACGAGCGCTGTGGCGAGGACAATCGCATCCAGATGAATGTCGCCGACGGCCTCTCCGAATTCCCGCCGGAACTCGGCTTCGAGACCTACTACCGCTACGGCCGAGCTCAGTCGTTCTGAAACCCGATTCCTTTTTCCCATCCCGGCACGGGTTTACGACCCGGCCGGGATTTTTTTTCTGAAATTCCCCTCATGCCAGATCCCACGAGCAGTGGGCTACAAGAGGAGTCTCCCGTAGAATAGGCCGCGACTCGTCAAGACGTTTTCGACAACAGGAGACTCCCGCTGAATTCGCTGAATTTGCGTGCGGATGATGGCTGCGCGCGTGGCTGCGTGCCTCCGGCCGCAGGCCGTGCCTGCGCGCCTCCGGCCGCAGTCTCGAAGCCAAAGAGAATCTTTGCGCAAAGAACTGCAATTAAGCGCGGTGAGCATCCGCTTCCAGTCCGGCTAGCCCTCCCATCCCCGCCATGTCATCGAAACCGCAGCCCGTGACGAGCATTCAGGCCAATCCATTGCTCCGAAAATTCATGTTCCCCCACCGGAATCCGCTTCCCGTCCCGGGCTTTTCCCGCTAGATCCTCCTTGCGGATCAAGTTTGCCACCTGTCCGTTCCCAAACCGGACGGAGTTTCCCTCGCCAATTCCTTCTCCCATGTCCCGCTTTCCGCTCCATTACATCGACCTTTTCGCAGGCTGCGGCGGCCTGAGCACCGGGTTGCATCTGGCGGGGTGGAAGGGTCTGTTCGCGGTCGAGCGCAACGAGGCGGCATTTTCCACCCTCAAGGCCAATCTGGTAGAGAACCGGAAACACTTCGCCTGGCCCGCTTGGCTGGCCGCCACTCACTGGGACATCACAACGCTGCTGGCACAGAAATCCAACGAGCTTTCCACACTCAAAGGACACGTGGATCTCGTGGTGGGCGGGCCGCCGTGCCAGGGATTCTCCACCGCAGGCCGTCGGGTCGAGGGCGACGAACGGAACAATCTGGTCCACTCCTATCTGGCGTTCGTGAAACTCGTGCAACCGCGGGCCATCTTGTTCGAGAATGTCCGGGGCTTCACCATGAAGTTCAAGGGCAGTGCCGAGGCCGACCTGGCCTACTCGCAGGTGGTGATCGAGGAACTTCGCAAGCTCGGTTACAAGGATGCCCGTGGCGAACTCATCGACATGTCGGACTACGGGGTGCCCCAGCGCCGGCAGCGCTTCATTGTCATCGCCACCCGCGAGGGAGTGGCGGGCGCGGCTTTCGAGGCGCTGAAGAACGGTTGCGCCGCCTATCTGGACAAGCACGGCATTCCCCGGAAAAATGGTGTGCGCTCCGCCTTGTCCGACCTCCAACGCCGTCACGGCACCACTCCCTGCCCGGACACCAACGGATTCCAATCCGGCATCACCTCCCGTCCGACGACCGGCCTTCAGAAGCACCTCAGGCAAAATCACAACCCGCATACGCCCGACAGTCACCGCTTCGTGAACCACACGGGGGATGTCGAAGCCGTATTCGAGCGCATGCTCGCTGCCGCCCCCCGCAACCGCTGCATCCTCGGCGCTGCCCGCGACCCATTCGGCTTGAAAAAACGCAGCGTCACTGTGCTGGCAGCCCTCGAACCCGCTCCCACCGTCACCACCATCCCCGACGACTTCGTCCACTACTCCGAGCCCCGGGTCATGACCGTGCGCGAGTGCGCCCGCCTGCAAACCTTCCCGGACTGGTTCGAATTCAAAGGCCCCTACACCACCGGCGGCAAACAACGGGTCCTGCAAACCCCCCGCTACACCCAGGTCGGCAACGCGGTCCCCCCGCTCTTCGCGGCAATGGCAGGGCTCGCACTTAAGGAGGTTCTATTAGATGTCTAAGGCAAAGGATAAGTTTCGCGTCAGTTCGGCACTCAAGACCATTATAGGCCGCGAGTTGATCACTGATGATTTTGTGGCGGTCTTTGAGTTGGTGAAAAACTCCTTCGATGCCCACGCTCGGAATGTGGAAATACGATTCGAGGGTCTGAACACCGATCGCCCGCGCCTGATTATCAAAGACGATGGCAAGGGAATGACGGCAGAAGACATCGACAACAAGTGGCTCTTTGTAGCATATTCCGCGAAGCGGGAAGGAACCGAAGACAGTGTCGAAGGGAAGCCCAAGGACTATCGCGATAAAATCAACACGGAACGGACATTTGCCGGAGCAAAGGGTGTGGGGCGTTTCTCCTGCGACCGCCTTGGCCGCTTCCTCAATCTCTACTCCAGAGCAAAGGCATCGGGACCATTCGAGCACCTGAAAATCGACTGGCAGGATTTCGAAAAGGATAGTAATAAGGAGTTTGTTGACGTCCCGATGGAGCGAAATTCTCCGACAAGAATCCCACATCCGCTGGCAAGTGGAACAATACTGGAGATATCTGGGCTGCGGGAGAAATGGGATCGCGAACAGCTCAAGAAATTGCGGGATTCCCTCCGCAAGCTGATCAATCCGAATCAGGAGAACGATTCCAAACGATTCGCGGTAACGCTGGTGGTCCCCGACGAAGAAGACGAAGACAGGCAAGAGGCTGAGAAGCGGGATCGTGTGAACGGTCGAATCAAGAACTTCCTCTTTGAAGAACTGGGCCTGAGGACGACCGAAATCCATTGCGAAGTGGATGAAGAAGCCGAAACGATCACCACCACCCTGACCGACCGTGGCACGCTCATCTACCGCCTGGTTGAGCGTTGCCCGTTTGATTTCCTTCAAAACGTCCGTATTCACCTTTTCGCCCTAAACCGTTCTGCAAAATTGCACTTCCGGAAGGTGATGGGCGTTCCCAATGTCCAATATGGCTCGGTGTTCCTTTACAAGAACGGATTCCGTGTGCATCCACTAGGGGAAGAGGGTGATGATGGCTTAGGTATCGAACGCCGAAAGCAGCAGGGCCAGTCACGATATTTGGGGACGCGCGATTTGTCGGGCCGGATTGAAATTAGTGGAGGCAACACAAGATTCAAGGAAACTTCAAGTCGCAATTCTGGATTCATCGACTCGCCAGAATGGCGGGAACTCTTGAGATTCTTCAAGGATTACGTCTTGAAACGACTGGAACTCTATGCGGTCGATGTCATCAAGTGGGGAAATCCCATTCAGGGGTCGGACGAAGAGTTGCTGCCAACCGATGTCAAAGCCCAGATTCTCGAGGTCATCAATAGACTGACGAACGATCCGGATGTTCTGGATGTAAGTTACGATTCCAAGCTTTTGGATATTCTGATAGAGCGGCAATCGGCTAGCGTAACAACCGCTCTGAGCAACTTCAAGCGGATTGCTCAAAAAACTGGAAATCTGAAGTTGCAGCGTGAGGTTGCACGCACTGAACGCCGAGTCAAGGAGTTGGCAACTGCCAAGCGTGAGGCCGAGACTGAAGCCAGGAAGGCCAAGCATGAGAAAACGCTGAGCGAAAAACAACTTGCAGCCGAGAAACAAAAGAACGTCTTTCTACTCGCAACCGCAGCTGACCCAACTCTGCAACGTTTGCATCTGGAACACTGGATTGGGATTGCCGCCCAAGAAATGCGGGGCAACATAAGCAAGCTTGTCCATGCGATCAAGAGTGGCAAATCTGATGCGCAGAATCTACTCATGGGGCTCACCACTTTGCAGAAGTGGGTAGATCAATTGGTTGGCGCAAGCCGCATCGCGACGCGAGCCGATTTCAGCCTCCAGTATCCAACTCGCCGAATGGACCTGGCCCGCTACATCTTCGAATATTTGACTAGCGATATTGTCGAGAAAACCGACCGTTTGAAGGTTGATGTCGTCAACAAGGCGGAGCCGTTTGAAATACTAATGCGCCCCATTGAGATTGTTATTCTCTTCGACAATTTGATTTCAAATGCTGATAAGGCTCGCGCAAGGCATATGCGTTTCACGATTGAAACGGCTGGAAGCGAGCTGAATGTTCGAATTGCAAACGACGGTGAGAAGGTTGCTAAAGGCATAATCGATTCCATGTTTGAGCTAGGTATCAGTGGTCGAGGAGGTTCTGGCATTGGGCTCTATACCTGCCGGGAAATCGTCACTGGCATGGGTGGTGAGATCAATTTCGACGGAAATGATTCCATCCTCGGAGGCGCGGCGTTTACAATCACCTTCAGGTCATGATACGAATACTTATTATTGATGACACCGACAGTGCGGAATTTGTCGATGAAATGCGGCGAGACATATGCGGGAACTTCACCAACACCGATATTCAAATTGTTCCTGTCAATCCTGTCGGTGCCCTTGACGCTGGAGAAGCTGCGGAAGCATTGGGTTCGTTTTTGAGCCAAATAAAGGAAACGGGGGGTGAATTTTGGGATGTGCTGATCATCGATCTCAACCTGGCGGATGTGAATCTTCCTAATCACGATAAAGTCCAACTCCCAATTTCCATCGCCGAAGCGTTTCGTGAGGCAAATCAATCGGCTACAATCATTGTTTATTCAGGCACACTTTCTGAGCACGTTGAGAACCTACTAAATGGGCGAGGGGAAATGCCGACGGAGGCTGCGCTTAAGAGGTTATTCCGGGCTGGGATTTCAAACTTCTTTCCGCGTCGCAGGATCATACCAGAAATTCTTTCAGCACTCGACAATCCTTCCTGGCTGCTTCGCATTGATCGTCTGCTCATGCAAAATGCTGATCTTGTGGTCGCACCCGAGGAAGCGGAATTCGCAGGTCGCTCTTTCGCTGACCTTGCCCAGGCGGTGCGACGCCAGGATAACGAGGGTCAGAAGATAGCTCAAATGACTGCGGAGTATGGAGTCAGTTGTTTTACCGATTTGAACTCGTGATCGCACCTCTTAATACAGCGCTTTGCCTGCACGCCACGTCCTCCGATCTGAGGTTTTTGAATCCGGTCAGAAACCGGCTCGAAAGGATTCTTGGCGCTCGATTTAGACTGTACGAATTTGGCAATCAGGCATCTAACGCAGCAGGCATGCTTGCCCTTCGTCAAGCAACGGAAGGTCTTGTTGTCGTATTTTCCCACGGCTGTGGAGACTATTTAAGGGGCGGTGAATATCGGAGTCGAACACTCGACGAGACGGTCGAAATCGAGAGATTTCTCACACGGTCAGATCTTGAAGCGTTTGCGGGCAAAGCCGTATTTTGCATGAGTTGTGACTCGAATGGTCTGGCACAGGCTAGTCTCGATGCGGGTGCCCTGGCATTCGTTGGATTTGATGAGATAGCATTCAATCGATTCAGTTCGAGTGGAGACCCCATTGGAAGTCATACGCTCGTGAAGCATTGCCAGGAGCTTCTTTTTGCGCCCGCAGTGAAAGCGGCATTAGAGCGTTTCGTTACGGGTCGCTCCACGTTGGATGGCGCAGTGGACTATATGAGGCTTTGGCTTTGCAAAAATTCAGTGGGTTATGTTAGAACCTACCATTCTGTCCGGGAGCGCCGCGAGGTCGCCGCGCTGGCCCTCCGAATGAAAGATGGACTCAGCTATCACGGTCCCTCAGGAATCAGATTTACAATTGAGAGTTAGTCGTCTGGAAACAGGCGGAATATACCGTGGATAACGACAACCACTATGACGGTTTCAGCCTGCCTGGAGTGGGTGTTTGGGCCCGTGTTTCTTGTTCCTCCACCCCACGTTCGTGGAGGATTTCCCAATATCCGTGCTGGCGGAGCCAGATGGGGTCGGCGTTGTGGCGGATGAATTCCTCCGGTTCCATGCCGTCGATGGTGGGCGGGCGGCGGACGCGGACTTGCTTGCCGTTCATGAAGACGGTCATGAAGTCTTTCTTGAGCTGCTTTTTGGCGGCGCGTTGGGCGGCGGTGAGTTTCTTTTTCGGCTTGGCCATGGCGGGGATTTCCCGGGGCAAGTTTGAGCGCGTCCCGGAGGGTATTCAAGGAATTCCCCTGTTTACGCCCTCCGCGCCTTGGGCAAGAGGTGTGAGGCCCAAGCCCCCAGGGATTCGTCCGTGGCTCCCGCGCTTGGCGGTGGATGGGGCACACATGTGCCGCCGCCGTGACACTGGCCGGCTGAAACCGGCGCTCCGTGGCTTCGGCAAGGCAATGGCAGAGTGAGGTTTCGCCATTTCAGGATCAAACAAACCCATTGCCGTCGCACATTGCCATTTGACAAGAATCCAAGCACGCGCCAATAAAGTTAGCCACCCCTGTTGCCGATGACCAAGCTCCCTGATTCGCCCGTTGATTCCGCGCCTGGCGGCGGCTGGCGGCAACAGAGCGGGGGGGCATCGCTGCCCGAGGTGTTCCGCTCGGTGCCGGTGCCGCAGGGCGGGTCGTTCTGGAGGAAAATCGCCGCCTACGCGGGGCCCGGTTTTTTGGTGTCGGTCGGGTACATGGATCCGGGCAACTGGGCGACCGACCTCGCGGGCGGCGCGAAGTATGGCTACACATTGCTTTCGGTGATTCTGATCTCGAATCTGATGGCCATCCTGCTCCAGCACCTGTGCGTGAAACTGGGCGTCGTCACCGGGCGCGACCTCGCGCAGGCCTGCCGCGATTCGTATTCGCGGCCCACGGTGTGGGCGCTGTGGTTGCTGTGCGAGGCGGCCATCGCCGCGTGCGATCTCGCCGAGGTCGTCGGCTCGGCCATCGGCCTGCAACTCCTTTTCGGCATCCCGCTGGTCTGGGGCTGCGTGATCACTTCGCTCGATGTGCTGATCATCCTGTTCCTGCAGAACAAGGGCTTTCGTTATGTCGAGGCGCTGGTGGTGACCGTCATCCTGACCATTGGCGGCTGTTTTCTAGCGGAACTGGTGTTTGCCAAACCCAGCCTCGGGGGAATTGCGTTAGGTTTCATCCCGTCGGTAGGGATATTGAAAGATCGGGAGATGCTCTTTATCGCCATCGGGATCCTCGGCGCGACGGTGATGCCACACAATCTCTATCTTCACAGCTCCATCGTGCAGACCCGCAACTTCGAGCGCACACCCGCAGGCAAGGTCGAGGCGATCAAGTTCGCCAGCATCGACTCGACCTTCGCGCTAATGTTCGCGCTCTTCATCAATGGTGGCATCCTCGTGCTTGCCGCCGCCGCCTTCCACTGGTCGGCCCATCGCGACGTGGCGGAAATCCAGGACGCCTATCAGCTCCTCAGCCCCACGCTGGGCGTCGGCATCGCCAGCACGCTGTTTGCCCTGGCGTTGCTGGCCAGCGGGCAAAACTCCACGCTCACCGGCACCCTCGCCGGGCAGATCGTGATGGAAGGGTTTCTCAGCATCCGCCTCGCGCCCTGGTTGCGACGTCTCATGACCCGCCTCATCGCCATCGTGCCGGCGGTGTGCGTCATCGGCATATTCGGCGAAAGCCGCACCACCGATCTGTTGATCTGGAGCCAGGTCATCCTGAGCATGCAGCTCGGCTTTGCAGTGATTCCGCTATTGCTGTTCACCGGCAGCCGCGTGAAAATGGGCACCTTTGCCAACCCGCTGTGGATCAAGCTGCTTGCCTGGGGCACGGCCGCGATTATTGTCGTGTTGAACGCAAAACTCCTGTTTGATTTCTTCGCGCCGCCGGCGTTGCAAACGGCGCTCGGGTTCTAACTAATCAACCGCCATGTACCAGAAAATCCTCGTCGCCCTGGACACCACCGCGTCCGATCAGGAATTGCTCCCGCACATCTCGCGGCTGGCGATGTTGTTGCGTTCCGAACTGTTGCTGCTCCATGTTGCCGATGGCTGGGCCGCCCGCAATTTCGATCAACTCAACCTCGCCGGCTCCGAGGAAATGCAACAGGATTGGCGCTACCTCGAGGACACCGCCGCACGCCTGCGCGCCGAAACCGGCCTGACCATTCACATCCACCTCGCCCTCGGCAATCCGCCCGAGCAAATCCTCAAGGTCGCCGACACGGAAGACTGCGACCTCATCGCGCTCGCCTCCCACGGCCACCGGCTCGTCGGCGACATCATCCACGGCAGCACCATCGAGGCGGTGCGCCACAAGGCCCGCGTGCCCATCCTCGCCATCGCGCAAAAACGCTAGGACGCCGGGCACGCCGGTTGCCGGCTCAAAACAGGTCGGCGAGCTTGGCAACACTGGTGTTATTGCTCAACAGCATGAACACTTTCTCATCGTGCGCCCAACATGCCACGGTCCAGCGCCCGTGTTGGGTCACCTCGGGCGCATCGCGATCGGGGAACTCACCGCTAACGTCCTGGCGGCGGAAAATCACCAGATGGACGACGCCGTTTTCCTGATCGTCGTAACAAATCAGCGAGCCGATCTTCCCGTTGATGACCAATTCGCGGCAGCCGATGCCCTTGACATTGGCCAAGCCGCGCGGCAGGCAGCAAGGGCAGGGGAGTTTGTGCTCCTGCAAATGGGCGATGAGCAGTTGGTGGTCCGCGCGCTTTTCATCCAAGCTGAACAGCGGGGACTCAAAGGTGCGAATGAAACCCGTCTCAACCACGTCCGCCCGTAACGGCACCGCCTTCGCCAGCGGTTGGGACACGTCCTTGCGGGTGACAAAAAATGCCATCGCGATGCCAGCCGCAGCCGCCAGCGGAACGGCCGCGCGACGCCACAACCACGGCCGCCGCCGACCCGCGCTGGCGGTGCTTTTCATCGCCATGAGCACCTCGCTGCGTAGGGCCGCGGGCGGCTCGATCGAAGCCAGCGCGCCGATGATCGCGGCATCCATCGCATCGGTGGCTTGCGGGATGTCGCCACGCTCGATGGCGAGGCCGGTGAGAATGTTCTTGCACAGGGCCACGGGCAGTTTCACCTCGGCCAAGGCCGCCGCGAAGGCCGCGTCAAAGGTGCGCTCATTGGCCAGCCACTGGCCAAGTTCGACGTCTTGGTGCGCCAGCTTGAGGGCTTCGGCGAATTCCGGATCCGAGCCGTCCGAGCCGTCGGGCCGGTAGCTGCGCAGGACGAAGCGGGCTTGTTCCTTATCCACGGCGATGGCGCAATGCCTCCGGTTCGAGTTGCAAGATGTTTCGCGGCACACTGGAGGGTGCCGCCGTCATTTGCCGCCGCAGGATTTCCTTGCCGCGCGAAAGCCGCGACATGACCGTGCCAATCGGGATTTCCAAAATCTCCGCGATTTCCTTGTAGCTGTGCTGTTGCAGATAAAACAAGCTGACCGGCGCGCGATAGGTCTCATCGAGCGTGCCTAACAGTTCGATGGCGCGCTGCGCGTCCATCTGGCGGTCCGCGTCATCTTCCGGGGCCGACACAGCGGCCGCGGTTTTCTCATCGAGTTCTTGCTCGGGAAAGCGTTCGGCGCGGCGCCGTTGCCCGAGAAACTCGCGGTGCAAGGTGGTAAACAGCCAGGTCTTGGCCTTTGATCGGTCGCGCAACTGGTCGCCCTTGGCCGCCCAGATGCAAAATGTTTCCTGAACCAGATCTGCCGCACGGTCCGCGTCACGCGCCAATGACATGGCGAACCGGAAAAGCGCCTGGTAATGGGCATCGACTAATTCTGCAAACTCACTCATGGGCAATGGTTACGAGCAATTGAAGGTAACATATATTCCAAAAAAGCCATGGGGAAATGCACTCTGGGGATGCTTCTGCCGTGATGTGGCATTGACATTCCGGATACGGCCCTCCAGGCTGCGTTCATGCAACGCTTTGCAAACAAGACAGCGGTGGTTACCGGAGGGGGTCGCGGGATCGGACAGGAAATCGCCCGCGCGCTGGCCGCCGAGGGCGCCAAAGTGGCCGTGGTCAGCCGCAGTGCGGCGAGTTGTGGTAAGGCGGCCGAGGAAATCAACGCCGAGTATCCCGGCGCGGCAACGCCCTATGCGGTGGATGTGGCGGATCACGCCGCGGTGCAGGATCTGGCCAAACGCGTCGGCGAGGAACTCGGTACGGTGAACGTTCTAATCAACAATGCCGGGGTCACCCGCGACGGGCTGCTCATGCGGATGAAGGAAGAGGATTGGGACACGGTGCTGGACACCAACCTCAAGGGTGCCTTCAACACGGTGAAAGCCTTCATGCGCGTCCTGATGAAAGCCGAGGATCCGCGCATCATCAACATCGCCTCGGTCATCGGCCTCATCGGCAATGCCGGCCAAGCCAACTATTCCGCCAGCAAGGCCGGCCTCATCGGCTTCACCAAGGCGGTGGCGCGCGAACTGGCCGGCCGCGCGGTCACCTGCAATGCCGTCGCGCCCGGCTTCATCACCACCGATATGACCGCCGACCTGCCGCAAGCCATCCGCGATGCGGTGATCCAGAAAATTCCCCTCGGCAGCTTCGGCCACACCACCGATATCGCCGCACTCGTCGTCTTCCTGGCCAGCCCCGCCGCCCGTTATATCACCGGCCAGGTCATCGCCGTCGATGGCGGCATGACCATGTGAGCCGACCGCCGAAATCTCAAATCTCAAATCTCAAATCTCAAATCTCAAATCTCAAATCCCCCCAAAGCACCGTCATGGAACTGATCTTATTGCGTCACGGCAAAGCCGAGGACAGCCACCCGCAGGGCGATGGTGCCCGTGCCTTGGTTGACAAAGGCCGAAAACAGGCTCGCCGCGCGGGCCGCATTCTCAACGCTGCGGAAGGCGCTCCGGAGATCGTGCTCACCAGCCCGCTGGTGCGCGCCGTGCAGACTGCCGAGGAATTCTGCCGCGCCGCCGAACTGCCTGGTCCGGTGGTCCAAGGCTGGCTCGCCTGCGGCTGCCTGCCGGAAGCCGCCCTGGCTGAGCTGGCCGCCTTCCATGATTTCAAACGGGTCGCCATCGTCGGCCACGAGCCGGATTTTTCCCGCCTCATCCAATGGTGCCTGGGTGCTTACGGTGCCGCCATCGACATGAAAAAGGGTGCCCTGGCCTGCCTCCGCATCAACCCGCCCAGCCGCTACGGCACCTTGCTCTATCTCCTCCCGCCCAAGCTCGCAACTCAAGAGACAGAAGATCGCTAGCGATCAAAGACAGAAGATCGCTGCGCTCCCAGACAGAAGACAGAAGACAAGAAATGTCGCTAGCGTCTTGTCTTTGAGCGCAGCGGTCTTCTGTCTTACAGCGCAGCGGTCCTCTGTCTTACAGCGCAGCGGTCTTCTGTCTTCTCAGATACCCCAGAATCACCGGGTGCAGGAGGTTGGCAGTCACAATGGCGGCGCTGCCGGCATAGAACCCGGGGTGCAGCTCGCGGTGCTCCCCGAACACCAAGGCGGCCGCCAGCATGCCGTAAATCGGCTCGCAGTTCATCGCCAGATTGCCGGTATAGGCGCTGAGGTGGCGCAGCAGGTGAATGTGATAGCCGTGCGCGAAGACCGTGCACACCCAGCCTAGCAAAAGCAGCCACAGCCAGTCCCAGCCGTGCAAGCGCAGCAGCGCCGCATACGCTCCGGCGCCGTCGCTCCAGCGCAGGCAAACCAAGCAAATCGCGCAGGCGCCGGTCATTTCCCAGGTCACCATCACCAGCGGATCCTGTCGCTGCTGGCGCACCATGTGGCGGTTCAACACCGGAAACACCGCGGCCAGCAGCGCTCCGAGCAACGCCACCCCCAGCCCTAACAACCTGCCCGGCTCGAAGCCGGCGACCAACACGAGGCCCAGCACCACCAGCAGGCCCAGCCATACTTCCAGCGGCCGCACCCGCCGCCGTTCCATCAGCGGCTCGGTGAAGGCGGTGAAAAAGGAAATGGTCGCCATGCCCGCCAGGCAGATCGAGATGTTGGCAATCTTGACCGCACCGAAAAAACACATCCAGTGCAGGCCGATGATCACCCCGATGCCAAGCAGTGCCTCGCCGGTTTTCCAGGGCAGCCACAGCTTGCGCCGGAATACCACGGCCGCCACAACCCCCGCTCCAAGCGCCGCCAGCAACGTGCGCCAGGCGACCAGTCCGGTGGCCGAGAGCGAGATCAGACGCCCGAGCACCGCAGTGGTTGCCAGTAGCGCCACCAACAGGTGCAACTTCAGATAGATAGATCGCGGCATCGGAGAACTCACAGTTCCCCCTCGATCAAGGCATCGAGAATCTGGCGGTGTCTAACAATCCTGGCGCTGCCGCCCTCCACCAGCACCTCGGCCGGCAGCGGCCGCGAGTTGTAGTTGGACGCCATCGCAAAGCCATACGCCCCGGCCGACATCAGCGCCACGCAGTCACCCGGTTGGAAGTCCGGCAGCGCCCGGTCCTGACAGAAAAAGTCGCCGCTTTCGCAAATCGGCCCCACCACATCGGCCACCACCCGCGCGTCGGTGGCGGGCTGGGTGAGCGGCACGATTTCATGATGCCCCTCGTAAAGCGCCGGACGGATCAGGTCGTTCATACCGGCATCGACAATCTTGAAGGTCTTGGCCACGCCCTTTTTCTCATACAGGCAACGGGTCAGCAGCACCCCCGCATTGCCCACGATGAGGCGCCCCGGCTCTAACAATATCTTGAGGCCCAGATCCTTGAGGCGCGGCACCAGTTCCATGCCGTAGCGTTCGATCGTGAGCGGCAGCTCGGCCGGGTTGCGGCTCTGCCACCACTCCGCCGCGCCGGATTCCAGCGAATCGTGATAGACGATGCCGATGCCCCCGCCGATCGACCAAAACACGATGCCGTGGCGTTCTTTGAGTTGGCGCACCAGCGGGGTGACCTTCTCCACCGCCTCGATGAACGGCGCGACGGAGGTGAGCTGCGAGCCGATGTGCATCTGCAAGCCGCGCAGTTGGATGTTAGGCAGTTCCCTGGCCGCACGCTCGTAGAGGTCCGGGATCGCCTCGAAGTCCACGCCGAACTTGTTTTCGGATTTGCCGGTCGAAATGTATTTGTGCGTCTTGGCGTCGATGTTCGGGTTGACCCGCACGGCGGCCGGAGCGACCAAGCCCAGCTCGCCGGCCACCTGGTTGAGATAGCGCAACTCCTCTTCGCTCTCGACATTGAACGAGTAGATCCCCTGTTCGAGCGCGTAGATGATCTCGGCGCGGGTCTTGCCCACACCGGCGAAGGTGCAGTGGGCCGGATCCCCGCCCGCCTTGAGCACCCGAAACAGCTCGCCACCCGAAACAATGTCGAAACCCGCGCCCTGTCTTACCAGCAAGCGCAGCACGGACAGGTTGGAGTTGGCCTTCACCGCATAGGCGACTTTATGCGGCACCCCGCTGAGAGCCCGATCGAGTCGCTGGAAATGATCCGTGATGGTTCCGCCGGAATAAACATAGAGCGGCGTGCCGTAAGTGGCGGCCAACTCCTTGAGATCAACGTCTTCGCAGTGAAGCGAACCATTTTTGTAGGAAAATCCGTGCATCGCGCAACGGACATATCCGCCTGGCCCCCTTCGGTAAAGCCAAGAAATGCGCGGCCTTCACGGAGGGGCGGCTTCCCAGCCGCCCAGAACCACGAGGCGTCAATGGAAGTCGGAATTCCTCCCCTCATTGGCTCAACATGGGCCACGGCGACCGGAGGCCACCGCTCCTTGATCGCCGCTATTCCTCCGGCTTGCTCGGCGGCTTGGGTTTGGGCGCGCTGGGCGGCATGACAATCACCGCGCCGGCACCCACATTGGTCTTGGGCAGCGCGGGATTGGTCGCGCGATACTCCGTGTCGTGGGGCAGCCCGAGCAAATCGCCGGTTCTCAAGCCATCCTCGTGCGACGCCTTTGGCACCGGCTCGGCGGCGACGGCGGAGTTGGCGGAGTTGGCGGCGCTTGGCACTTTTGCGGAGGGATCCGGCACCCGCACCATGACCAGGGCCTTTCGGGGCGCGGCACATCCGACCAAGGCGCAAGCGCAGGCAAGGGCGACAACGGATGAGGGATGGATGAGCATTTTAGGCGGCGGGCGCTCCAGCGCCGGTCTGGCAAGACGGGGCGGACACCGCGAAACAAAGCGTTTCGCAGCCTCACGCGCAAGACAGAATCGCAAATGGATAGATTCCCGCCCAATAGGGGCAAGGGG